>Ga0214545_1000556_pt1 | contig 60635 bp, 33 predicted proteins | sample CNSS4metaG_FD_160064 | JGI IMG/M metagenome (GOLD analysis project Ga0214545, IMG submission 160064) | Root nodule microbial communities from cowpea collected in UCLA plant growth center, Los Angeles, California, USA - CNSS4 | ecosystem: Host-associated > Plants > Roots > Nodule | place: USA... | reverse complement strand
TAGATCTCAATATATCAATTGCTTTTAACACTCGACCGTAATGCTGGATAGTTTGTTGAATATGTGAGGAATCAATATTCAGGGAACTAATCTTATGAATTTTATACGCGAGGGATCGGTATAAATGTTTTTTTGAGTGTGCATCAATATTGGTATTTTTAGATGTTATATATTATATTCATCCAGATTACAGACAAGGGAAATAGATGAAATTCAATCCCAGTTTCTTTTATTGATCTTTTAACTAATTTTCTGTTTTACTATATTTTATTTATGCAATTTAGTTTAACTGCTGATAATTCATCGAATTAAAATTTCTGCATATATATGCTGATTGAGATAATTATTAATTTTCACTGAATCCGTTCCTCGTGGGTTCGACACTCCTACTTTAAATCATTATACTACAGTTGACTTTTGGTACGCTTGCCAAGAGGCCAACAAGTATACCCCGCATGCACACTACCACATGACTTCTTCTATTCACCACACACGCCTTTCTCTTGAATAATAATGGTCTTCTGAAAGATTCTCACACCAATTTTCAATGTTGCAGGTGAATGAGAGAACGGAAAAACATGCATTATTGTGAATAGTATTGTGCAGAAGCGTGAATTATTGTGAATAGCATTGTGCAGAAGCATGAATTTGGAATAGTAATATGGCAGCTTGCAGGTGCAACAGACGTTCAGGAATCACGTTCAAGTGTTGCAAAATAAAAGTGTAAGAAAAAACGTCATGGGGGAGCACGTTTTTTAATTGAAAGTGTATGGGGGTGACGTTTTCATAGTGGAAAGTGTATAGGGGGTGACATTTTCTAAATAGAAAACGTTGGGGGTGCATGTTTTCTAAAAAGAAAATGTCGGGGGAGGGGGGGTGGTGCACGTTTTCTAAATAGAAAATGTTGGGGGATGCACGTTTTCTATATGAAAACGTTTTGGGGGTGCACGTTTTCTTTAGTTCCTTTTTTTTCTTTTCGCACCCCAACCCATTCCTTTCGATTCTGGAAACTGAAACGCATTTGGTAAATAATGTTATGCCAACCACTTTCAAGTGTTTATATATACAATCACACCACCATTTGTTCTTCTATCAATATTTCCCTACATACCAAGCTTGACATCTCAAATCTCTTAAAATATATTTGCATACCAACGTGTTCATAATGAGTTCATGGAATTATAGAGGATCTTTTTTGTCTAATCCAATCGAAGACGAACCTGTCATTCCAAACATCGTCAAAGAGTTTACTTCCGATGATTTTTATGAAGACAATGTAGACGATCAAGAAATTGTTCTGGTTCCTACTATGGATTACAATCCATATGGGGAAGTCGAACTATAGGAACGAATGCAATTCGATTCAAAAGAGACAACAATGTCTGCCATAAAACATTATCACATCACCAATGGATACAACTTCAATGTGGTAGAATCGAAACCTCATCTTTACGTTGCACGATGCATCCATTACAACAATGGATGTCAATGACGTTTGAGGGCTAGTTACAGTAAAATCAGACATCATTGGGAAATCAAGTCCATTGATGGTACACATACATGTTTCTCTACATTAATTTCACAGGATCACTGCAATCTGGATTCCACCCAAATTGCTTCCATTTTTTTTCATTTGGTCCGAACAAATCCAAGCATTCGCATCAAAAGCTTGGTAGCAAACATAAAAAGTCGTTACGGATATACGGTCACATATAGAAGAGCATGGATAGTGAAGGAAAAAGCAATTACCATGGAGTATGGTGATTAAGACCAAACTTATAATTAAGTTCCCAGATGGTTACAAGCTGCCCAACAAACTAATCCTGGGACAATTTTCCAACTTTCCGATCCTCCAATTAATGTTGATGGTGAGGATGAGACATCCACATACATTATGGAACGTTGCTTCTGGGCATTTGGACCATGCATTGAAGGTTTTAAGTATTGTAAACCTGTTGTTCAAGTCGATGGAACATTTTTAACAGGCAGATATCATGCCACCTTGCTAACTACAATTGCTCAGGATGGAAATAGAAACATATTTCCTTTGACATTTACAATAGTAGGTGCGACAAAAGAGACATTGATTTGGTTTTTTCAACTACTACGAGAGCATGTAACTCCTCAACCAAATCTATGCCTAATTATTGATAGAGGCAATGGAATTTTGTCAGCCCTATGATCGAAAGAAGTTGACTTGGAATCATACAATCTTCACTTTGTCTATTGCATACGTCATCTGGGTCCAACTTCAACAACCGCTTCAAAAATGCAGATCTCAAGAAACAATTCATTAACTTGGGTATGACATTTTCCTAACTTTACATTCCACATGCACAAAATATTTCCTTCAAACAAAATATTATTTCATTTAATTATATTTTTCTTTTTCACAACTTACGAAGTCAAACAACCTACCGTGCAAGCAAAAATTTCAGCTATGAGGTCCCAATTCCCACAAGCAGTAGCTTAGATTGATAAAATCACCTTACATAAGTGGTCTCAGGCTTATGATGGGGGGCGGAGGTACACCCACATGACTACAAACTTGGTGAAGTACATGAACTCTATGCTTAAGGGGGCTCGATCATTATCTATCTGTGCACTATTGAAAATTACATTTCAAAACATAAATGCTTGGTTTGTTGAACGTGGCTTAAAGGCAGACTCTATGTTAAGAGCTGGTGTCAATATCCAGAAGACGTCACTGCCTTGCTCCAACAAAATCACCAGAAATCCGCATATTGTCATGTTCAACGCTACGATCAAGATAATTCTGAATTCGAGGTGCAAGAGATATCGAACCCCCATCAATATCGGCCAAAACCAATCTGATTCACTGTCAGATTAAATGATTGGTGGTGTGATTGTGGTCACTTCCAAGCTAGTTGACTACCCTGTCATCACGTCATAGCTGTTAGTTCTTTTGGTCATATGCCACTTACAAATTTTATCGATCAAGTTTACAGCCTTGATTACATAAATAAGGCTTATCAAGTCCAATTTCACCCACTACGAAATGGAGACTATTGGTCAACATATACAGGTCTTAATTTCAATCCGAACCCACAAACTAGGCACAATCCGGACGACCTACAACGACTAGGATCCATAACGAAATGGATCAACCCATTACGGATAAACCAAAAAAATGCTTTTATTGTCCCACTGAGGGTCATCATAGGGGACAATGTCCATTTCGCCAATAATTTGTACATTTTTAATTTCAATTAATTTACTTGTCAATGCTTTTTTCTTCTTTCTTCAATGTCAAAATTAAGACAATTTTTATGAAAATAACATTTCTTATGCGTTCATCCACTATAATTTCAAATACTTTATTCTTTGATGGACCAAAAAACTCTATAAAATCATTACAAATTATTATGCTTGCCTTTGTATCCAATTCAAATTTAATCAACTTTTTTTTTTTAAAAATTGGGACTGTAATCGATTACAATACCTTTGTAATCAATTACATTTAACCCAAAAATAATGCATTATGCATGTAATCGATTACAGTTCGTCCGTAATCGATTACATTAGATCCAGAACACTGCAACGCATGCAGTAATCAATTACATCATAGGGTAATCAATTACTGCATGAAAAATGTTACCCCCTGAACGATTTCATGTAAAAACATGTCCCCCCACAACGATTTTTTTTAAAAATAGTGCACCCCACACGATTTCGCCCTCTGACTATAATTGACCAAAAAACGTTTGGGGGCATGACGATTTCTTCATATGAAAATGTTCAGCCCCCACACGTTTTGCCCATATTGGTAATTTTTTAAAAATATGCCTACTTCCGTAATAAACCCAACTGAAATGCCTATAAGGGAAAAAAGCCAAGAAATGAACTTGACTGGAAATTACTCTCTCTGATCTCTATTTTGCCTCCTTTCTTAGTCACAATAGGACTGTTTTTATAGTCTTTTTCCTCTATTTTACTGACATTCCAATTAGTAAGTAAGGCCTGACCTATCCTCCCGCGTTGACTTGCATAACTTTCCCGTATATCTTGCCAAGTCGTTCTCCCTGCCACGTTTTCAGATTCGTGTCTATATTCGCGGACTAGTTCCTGATATCTAGGCCTATTTTCCTCCTATTGGGTGTGCCCTCTTTCGTGGTGGAGTTTAGTATCCATACATTGGGCCTAATGGGCCAAATTAAAATTCTCCATACTAAACTTTTAGGCCTTTGGCTACACAAGTCGGATCCCGAGCTCGAACCCTTAACAACTTATACAGGTCGGATTCCGAACTCAGATCTATACCAGTACACCATACTAAACCTTTGGACCTTTGGCTACACAAGTCGGATCTCGAGCTCAGACCCTTAACAACTTATACAGCTCAGATTTCGAACTCTGACCTATACCAATACAATTTTATAAGAGCATTTGTCCATTGATCGACCGTCGGAATAATGATAAACACGAGGTTTCTTGGATAAAACATTTTTCTTGAACAAAAAATATAAATTTTCATATGTTTTCTGCATGAATGAATAACAAGAAACTAATTTTAGAAACAAAAGATCGTTAGTCACGATAGTGACCAATTTAGATACTAATTTAAAAAATTAAAAATTATTGGTTACTAAAATAGTCATTATTATAAATAAAAAAGTATAATTAATCACTAATTATAAATAAAAAACCAGAATTTGTCATTAAATTGGTCACTAATTAATTAGAGACTAATTTATAAACTAACTCATTTTAGTAGTCAAAACTTAGGTAGCTAACTTTTAGTGACCAATTTCCTTTGGTAGCTAAAACCATGGTAACTAATTTTAAAGACCAATTTTAGTAACCAATTATAACTTTTTATTCATAATAGTGACTATTTTAGTAACCAATAACTTTTAGTTTTGTAAATTGGTATCCAAATTGGTCACTATAGTTACTAATTATTATTGATCACTAAAATTGATTAGTATTTAGATGTTTTCTTGTAGTGATTGTTAGTGACTACCCTTGTACTTTGGTTGTCACAATAGAGTTGGAACAAGAGAATAAACTGATAATTTAGTGAGCAACGTTTGTATTTAGGTTATTTTAGCAACAACACTAGCCAAACAATGAAATTCAACTTTAGTCGAGGATGTAACAATAACATGTTATTTCTTTGACCACCAAGAAATAATATTTTGTGTCAAAATAAATGGCAGCACCTGAAGTAGAATGTTTATCATCTAAGTCTAAAGCCTAATAAAAATCATAGAGAGCCTTTATCGAAAAGGATTGTGAAGAAGAAGCCGGTTGAAGACATAAACAATAATGAAGTGAGCATTTCAAGTATCGCAAGATACGCTTAACTACCAGCCAATGAGAATCCAAAGAAGAAGCATAAAATTAAAACACTTTATTCACAACATAACTCAGCTCTGGTCAAATAACGATAACATATTGAAAGCATCCACAATTGATCTATAAAGGGAAGGATCATGAAAATGGTTTGAACCAGCTTTAGTAAGTTTGTAATGAGCTATCATGGGAGAAGAAACAAACTAAGTTTGTAATGAGCTTGGTCTTTTGTAAGAGACCTCTTCTTTGGGTTAAAAGAAGAGAACCACCAAGCATTTATTTTATTTCGATACTAAGAAAATAGTCTAATTTTCCCAATTGTTTGAGAGAAAATTAGAGAGAAGATAAGAAATGAGTATTTGTACCACACAAACAGAATTGCCAATAACGATTACATCATTTACATAAACCAAGATAGATACAATGTGCTTGTTTGCAACATACACAAATAGGGAGGGATCACATTTATTGCCAGCAAACCTAAGTTGAAGAATGGTATTCTCAAGCCTATGAAATCATTGACTCCAAGCTTGCTTGAGGCCATAAATGGCTTCATGTAATGTGCACACCAGAGATTTATCAACGACTTCAAATCTTGGTGGTTAGGTCATATAGATAATTTCTTGAAGATAACCATTTAGGAAATCATTATTAACATCAAGTAATTCAATTCCCATTTATTTGTTAGAGCAAGAGTAATTACCAAGTGGAAGGTAAAGAGGTTAACAAAAGAAAAAGTCTCATTAAAATCACAACTAACATCTTGATTAAATCCCATAGTCATTAATTGGGCTTTATACTTGTTGGCAAAACCGTTGACATTCTCTTTAATCCGAAATACCCATTTACAACCAACTGCATGTCTACACCGGGAAGCAAAAAAAGATTCCAGCTTTTATTAGCAATAAAAGTCTCAAATTCTTGTCTCATGACAGCCAACCATTGAGAATCAACTAGAGATTGTTTCATAATTTTTGGTTCACAATGTGCCAAAAGAAGAGAATGATGAGTTTTAGGTATGTAAATACCAGACTTAGATCTGATTTGCATGAGATAGACATTTAAGGTTGTCCTAGGAGGAGAATTTAGAGTCTGAGATGATGAAGTAGACAAAAGATCTTAAGATGTAAAGGAACATGTAGAAGGAGGAGATGATGAATTAGAAATATTAGGAACAACAATAGTAGGTTCAAGGGTTTCAAGAGAAGAATGAAAGGAAAAATTGGCACTAGGAAAAATAACAAGAATAGTGGTAGGAACTAAACATTCAACTTTGGATGAATTATTAGAATGAGAGGTAGAGAGAAATAGGTCACGAAAAGAATATGTCGACTCGTTAAACACAACATCCTTCGAGATATACAACCTACCATTTGGAGAGTGTTAGCACAAGTGACCTTGGTGTATGAATTTGATGAAGCATGTGTATGAGATCATATGAGGTTGATGAATAATTGATAAATATTTGTTGATGATCGAGCTTCTAGTTAGTTGAATCTGGAAATGACATGAAGATAAAGAAGCTTGAATGTTGTATTGTATTCGTATACTATATGACATAGGTTAGATGTCGTTTTATCTTAGGTTTTTAACAGGTAAAAATGTCTGCTGCATATAGTTTTGGTTTGAATGTATTCAATGAGTTGAATTGTTATTCAATCGACTAATTTCACTTAAGTCAAGTGAAATCAACAGATTGTACGGACAAATCAACTTGTTGAATTCACTTATGATCAAGCTATATAAGCTGGTTTTTAAGAGAGATGAGTAACAAATTGAGATTTTTGAACGTGAAAAATAGTAATACGAATTTTGAAAACTCTCTCTCTAGAATACATAGTGTGCAACTATTGATTGAAGATCTTGCTTGATATTGGAAACATTTTTGCTTGGTGGAAGCTTGAAGAACATGTGTTGATTAATTGTTTTAAGCTTTTAATACCAATGAATTCATTAAGAACCACTAGTGTAGAACCACTAGAAACATTGATCCTGAATGTAGAAATCAAATCAAGAAAAAGATAAAAGTTGGAATCTATGAATCAAGGATCATGAACCAAGTTTTGATAGCAAAACTGAAAATGGGTTTGACCAAATTTTTGAATCTTTGAATTGCAAGAATTCATAAAGGAAAATTATAAAAAGTCAAGAAACATAAAAAAATATCTAAATAAAATTAGAAGACAACAAATCATAGAAAAAACAATGATTAATAACATGAAATTTGTGTTGCACCGAAAATCTGTAAAAATGGGTTTAAAACTTGTAAAACTAGAACTAGAATCTGTAAAATGCAGAAAACCCAGAACATGAATTGTAAATTGAATAAAAGACAAATGGAAAAATAGAATCCACTCAAAAGTAGTAAAATCAAACAAAGAACAAAGAAGAGAAATGAAAATTTGGCATTGAATTGAAAGCTGAAATCTAAATACAAGAAAAGAGTTCAATCACTATGGGATGGCTAGCAAACTTGCTCACATTGTAGTCTAGTTCCCCTCCCTCCTTCGAGCAACAACACCTCAAAGACTCCCAAAAAACTAAAACTAAAACTTTGAATTAAGTTTTATGCACGCGCGCGCGCGTGTGTGTATGTCTGTGTGTGTGTGTTGGTTTTGTTTTTATTCTACTTATTATATCCTATTTAAAGAAAATAAATACATGAACCAACTTAGACTTCTAGAAGACAAATTCTGAAAACATATTTATACAATGTATTTCTACTTACATGGTCTCCTAGGTAACTAACATAACTCCTCTTTAACTTCTTCTTGACTTCTCTAACTTCTTGCTACTCATTCCATGAATCCATGCAAGTCAGCTTGATGCTTTGTCCATCCTTGCTACCATCTTGGATTGGTGATGTTGACACTTTAAACTTTGCTTTTGGCTGTTTTTATTCTTTTACTTTGCCAACTTTCTAGGCTTCATGTCTTTAAATCTCATCTTAAGCTTGTTGGACAAAACAATTAAAGCTCAAATTAGTCAAGTCAAGAAGGTTAAATCAAAGATAGAGTCAAAACAACACGATACTAAAGTAGTCTTAAGATCAAAACCCCTTAAACTAGAATTCACTCTAAAAACACCCTTTTTAACACATGTTCACTAAAACAAGGATTTTTAGAAGAAAGAATGAAAATACTCTAAAAACAAAAAATAAGGAAAAGAAAACCTCCAAAAGAAGAGCTTCAAACTACTAGAATTGTGCCTAATTTATCACTTAACACACCCCTACACTTGGAGGTTTGCACTACTAGGCAAAGAAACAAGAAAACAACAACTAAAGACATCTCAACAGCATTGAAACATCATCTACCAACTAGCTGATCTTATTTTTTTCACAAACCAACCACCAAAAGTAGCTTCCATACCTCATAGCTGTCAAAAACACATCAAACATGTTAAGTTAAACAACATTCAATTAAAACTCAGCTTAAATCAAAATTAAAGCCTCACAAGAGAATGTTTCTCTAATTCTCTCATGCATATATGGTAAGTGTATCACTGAGCATACTCTTGGAAAGCCTCTAACATCCACTACTTATAATCAATCATAACGCAAGAACCATTAGGACTTTATTTAAAGCTTGTAATGCAACAAAGATCAAGTTTTGAGATTGTTGAGCAATAGACAAATTGAAGGTGAATTGAGTAACATAGGCATGGGGTTGTGGATGAGGCATGGTATGTTTACAGGGTGGTGTCAATGAATTTCATAAAGGACATGTCTAAGAAGAAGGTCCATGATGTTCATAATGTTGTGTTGGGTGTATATTAGAGTAGGGAGTATAACGGGGAACAATATAATTAGGGTCAAAGTGGTGATAACAATGAGCAACAATGTGACCAAATCTGTTGCAGACCTGACACTAAATTTTACATGACCACTAATTGAAAAATTTATAAAAAAATAAAAAAAATTGAAAATTCCACAAAATGACACGTGGCATGTACGGAGACGATGTTAACATTGACTTAACGGCAGGGACCAAATTGAACATTTTAAAGAATTAGAAGACCAAATTGAACCAAAAAATAATAAGGAGACCAAAATGAACCAACCCAACAAATTAGGGGACCAAAATGATAATTAAGCCATTATCCAATTTTTAATAATCACTTATTACAAGAGTCAATCGAATAATTTGTTCATAAAACGTTTTTAAATAATTTTTGAAAATGATCTAATATTTTGTATAGAAGCTATGATGACTTATGCTTCTTAAACATAGATATAAAATTTCTATATACAAATGAATCCCACATTTAGTCACTAAAGTTATATAACATTTAATGCAATGTCAACAAAATCTTCAAGCAACTTCAGATCATGTCATGAAGTTGATCAACTTCATCAACATACTTATCCTTCTTTTAACGCAAGCAATATAAATTTACAGAGATTATCTTACTAGGGACTTGTGTAGGCAAATAAGTTATATTTTAGGTTAACTCATTTTCAACTCAACCAACCACCCTTTCAATTTTTAATGTTTAACCAAACAAAGATTGAAACCATTATGAAAAAAGAGGGAAACACTGTTTTGTTTGCAGTGTTGCAAAACTCAAGGTTTGTACTGTGTAAGTGTAACCATTTAATTTTATCATGGGACCAGTAGTTGCAATCTCACCTAGTGATGCATTCTCTGAATTGACCCTTTCTCTGTTCTGAAGTTCACATGAACGACATCAATGCTCCTACCCCTCCCCAATGTTTCACGCTTTTCTTCAATGCCTTACCCTTTTATGTCATGTCAGCCATAGTCACATGCTCACAAGGTATTGCTATTCATATTAATCAACTCAATAAATGAGTCACCCATCATAATATGCTTAATACATTAACTTTCCAAAAAGGAAATAAATAGAGATTTTCTCCAGAGAAATCTGTCATCAAAATCTTACGTCTCCTTTTTCTTTATAATATGTTTTTTTCTCTTTTGGGTTTTAATTAAGAACTGATATTTTATTGAACAGAAATATCATGTGACAGAATCTAAACCACTCTGCTAAGTGCTGTAACTGTTAGTACCATTTTATGTATAAGAAAGTAAAGAGAACCGTGACAACTTATAACCCTTCGTTGATACTACACAACCCTTTTTTATGTGCCTATGGTTGCATTTTCCCGAGTGGTATATCTCTATTTAAAGGAAACCCCATTTCTCAACTTCCCCAATAGAAGCTATCTTGTTCTTCTCCAACAAAAGAATCTACCACCACTTCTCTCTCCTACTCATGAACTCCATGTCTTGCCAAACAACATTCACATGTCTTTGTTTCTTGTGAAAAAAAGATAAAATTATTTTCAACTTTTTGCTTGGAGTTGCTTCTCCACTAACCACTGCTCCTCTTTATCCACACCCCTAGAATTCATCATCTTCTACTAGCAGCTAAATGCTAATGCTCTGAAAGAAAACCGAAGTTCTACCTCCTGCTGCTCATAAAGATCACATTCGGACGCTTCCCACCATTTTTTTTTTCCAAACTTGGCCATGAATCCCATGACCCTCTTGCTCCTTTTGCCTTTGTTCACTCAGTTTTTGGAAGTTGAGCCTGCAAAACCCAAGCTTTCAGGGAAAACCAGGTTCCCCATCTCACAAATCAGTGTGATGGGCTTTGTTTATTGTGATTTCTGCTCCAACAACAGCTTTTCCGGACACAGCTACTTTTTGCCAGGTGATAACTCTCAATAAACCTCTAGTAGAATGCTTTGTGTGTAGTGTTTTAAGTTGGAATGTGCATATGAACGAGTATTTGAATGTACGAAATGGTTAGTTTCTTGCAATGTGATAAATTATGACTTGAATCTTCCTCAAAAGTGCTGTTTATGTTTAGTGTTTAGTAGTGTCTCCATATGTTGGATTCTGTCTGAAAGATGAACTCAAAAATATGTTTTTTGGTACTAAAGAAAGAAAGAACTGCTTTCCTTTTGTGTTGAGAAAACAATTACTCTCCCTAAAACAGAAAGAGTTCAAATAGGGGTGCATCTTACACTCTTTTTTCTTGATAATTATGTCCATGCAGGTGCTGAGGTAAAAGTAGACTGCATGTTCAAAGCACTCTCAGAGAAAACTGCAGAACAGATTTCACTTTCAGTTAACAGAACTACGAACAAGTATGGGATGTACAAGCTGGAAATTCCTTCAGTGGATGGTGTGAAATGTGCAGAAGATTCTGCAGTTGTGTCTTCATGCCAAGCAAGCTTAATAGGTAGCTCATCCTCTGCTTGCAATGTTCCTGGCTACAGAACCACTTCTAATGTGATTGCTATCAAAGCAAGAAAAGCGAATCTCTGCATATACAGCTTCAATGCTTTAACTTTCAGACCATCCAAGAGGGACATCACCTTGTGTGGTAATTAAAAGAACAAGCTTACACAAGTAGCCCTAGAGCTTGGTCACTTGTGTATACATACAAATTTCATGAAAATAAATGAAAAAAAAAAAAAAACTCATATGTTCTCTTTTTGAAGCTCTTTTACTGCATTATTTGTCTGGTAATACTGTTTTCATGTTAGAGAGAGTATCATGGAAGTAGAGTTTGGATGTGAGAGATAGTTCCTTTTTGATTTATGCAGTTGATTAGGTTTGTTAAAATGTACTAGTAGATGTATATTGTACAGAGCATGTAAGTTGTTCAAGAAAGCAACCCATGAATAAACAAGTTATTGTTATGCATAATATATTTCCCACATGGATAAACACTTTGGAAAAGAGAAGGGAGAAGGAGCACATGGATCAAAATAAATGGGGCAAATCTTCAGTTCAGATCAATTTCTGCATATGCAATTTTTTTCTGAAAAAAAATGTTAACATTTCCTGGTTTGGTTTTGTAGACTAATAGTCATAAAAAACCCATCAATTCTCTATTAACTATGCCTCAAATTACTACTTGCTACCTGCTAGTAGACAATTGATTAATAACAGCATTCTATGAAAATATCCAAAAGTGCAACACAACTGAATCCAAAATTCCTAGTGTTAGCAGGATCCTTCTCCATCACTTTTAAGATTTGCCTCAATATCATAGAGCAATTGTTCTCCATCGCTTTTAAGATTTGCCTCAATGTGTCATATCATAGAGAAATTGTTCTTTGTCCATTTATATGTATACACGGGCCCTCAATCATGATGCAACTTGCTATTAACTCCAGAACTCCGTACAGAGAATATGGCAGGTAATTATCAAATATTGTCCCTCTGGTCCTTTTTAATCTGCTATACTGTGGAAGATAATTGCAACCAGCCTAATCAACAAAGGATAATCAAGAACAATGCCAAAACATACTTCTAACTTTTCATTCCACTCTTACATTTATGGCAATAATTAAGGAATGATAGTTCTTATTGAAATTTAGGGTGTTTACGGATTGAATATTGAATGATTCGAATCACATCTATTTTATATCTAAATAATTGGTTAAATTTTTTATCCAAATCTATTTTTTCAGCAAAATTAGTTTGAATATTTTAAAATCAAAATCCAAATATTTGGATCAAAATTTAAATCCAGTCCAAATATTTGGATCAAATTCAAAATATAGAATCCAATTTTTGTGAAAGAAATTTAAATTGATTTTTTTTAAATTTGGTTAGAGTTGTCAATTTGGCTCAACCCTTACGTGGACTAGGGTCAAAAAGGCCCACAGGACAAAAAAGCCCTCCATTAATGAAGTCCACAAGACCAAAAACCATACAAAAACCCTATGGGTCAAGGTCCGCCCATCAACTTTCTTCTTAAACATGAAAAATATATTATTTTTTAAAATATATTATTAAACTTTTTGTCGTCGGCTCAGGGTCGACAGGTCTATTCCTCGTGCCACCTGACCTCACACAGTCGGGTCATCGAGCCCACCTGACCCGTTAGGGTCGTCGACCCTGCCCGGTCTGTACGAGTCGTCAGGCCGACTCAACCTGTCTGAGGATCGGGTCAACTTAGCCTATCTAGGTCGTTGGGCCGACTCAGCCTTTCCGAGTCACCGAGCCTGCCCGACCCATCAAGGTCGTCAGACCTGCCCAGTCCGTATAGGTTGTCGAGCACAACTTGTTTGAGTTGGATTATCCATATTTGAAAATCTTGATTTAGAGAATGGAATCCAATTCATAAAATATATAAAATATAGATTAGATTGAAATTCAGATCCATTAAAATGGATTTTAAATGGATTGGACTTTAAATAAAATGGATTGGATCACAGCAAAAGTAGATCAGATCAAGATAATTATATTTTTTGCCCACCCCTATTGAAATCGATGAAAGATAACATAACAAATTATGGTTAAAATATGTTAATAAGATTAAATAAGTCATTTAATTTTTATAGTTTTATTTTTTAGTTTTTATATCTAAAAATAACTTCTTTCAATATAATTTTATTTTTTGTAGATATTTTTAGATATGGATCTTTCGTAGATATAATATAAAGACTGAATGTGGATTTTTTTAATATAAAAATTAGAGACATTTCTTTTTTAATTATGAGAACAAACGAGTAATTAATGGCAATTAATGTTGGCTTGTATGACGTGGAAAAGTACTAGTTCAAGTGGTTGAGAGTACTTGGTCATGTCGAAAGGAATTGGGTTTGTGTCCTATGTATGCTAATTGGGTGTTATTTTAAGTGTTTATTATTTTAAAAATATGCTTGATCATGATGAGTGATAATATAATCCTAAATTTATAGGAATTATCACGAAACATGAATTAGTTAAATTGGTTGTGCATTGACTTGACATTGGAATGGGTGTGAGTTTGAACCTTGATAGAGACAAATTAAACTTTCTTTTTGCCAAAATTCATTTTGGCATGAATGTGAAAGGCCAGAAACCCTAGCTGGCAATGGCAATTACAATCACCATTAAAGTGAGTTTAGTTTTTCTTTCCATTAACCATCATTAAGGCTTAGTAATTGGAGCAATTAAGGGGAAAAGAGAGAGGTTTGAAGGTTGTTGTTGGTTAGAACTGAGAGGAGAGGTTTCCATACCATAAATGGTTCTAATTGAGAAGAAGGAGAGTTGAATTGAGCAAGCACTAAAGGGGCCATTCTTGATCAAGGAAGAAGCTCAAGAACTACCAATTTTAAGCTAGGAATCCAGGTTAGGGGAGCTGAGTTTGTTTTATATTGTATTTTTATACATTCATGTAATGCATGAACTGTTGATATTGTATGAACTGCATGGCGGTGATGAGTAACCGCTAGGCGACACGAGCCAAGTTGCTCATTTTTTATGTTGTGGTAGTTGTTGAGCAACTTTGATCGAAGGGAAAGATATTATTATTTGAGAATGGAAAGTTGGATACTAATGTGGTGAGAAATAACAAGTAATCAGAATTAATTGGACTAAATTGGTATGAAGCTTTATGGTTTTTTTGGTGAATTTGGGGTTAATTGTAGTTGAAATTATGATGACAGAGGATTGATAATCTAGTAGTAAGAATTGAATGTAGCCACATGTTGAAAAATGGATTAGATTATCCTATTGAAGAAGAAATGGTAAAAGGTAAGGTGTTCTGGGTTTGGGTTCGTGCAGGTGTTGATGAACTCTGGAGAAATCAAGGTTTGAATGCACTGCCTAACGGTACCAAGTTTGCTGCCAGGCATCAACGCGGCAGTAGGTGCAGTGAGGTTTGGGTGACGCAAATTAAGGTGGAATTGTGATTCTAGGTAATTATTTAGGTCATACAGGGAAAATATCATAAGAGACTTGTGGTATGAGAAGTGAGAGTTGTCAACACTCAATTTCGTCCGGGTAAAAAAAAGTTTTTTTTTACCTAGATAATAATTAGGAAGAAAGTTAAAAAAATACAAAAAAATAAATATTTAATTAAGCATAAATATATATTTCAATTTTTACTTTTTATCTTATTTCAACTTTATTTTCATCTTGTTTTTGTTTTGTTTTTGTTCGTTTTACTTTTATTTTGTGGTTTTTATTTTACTTCATTTTATTTTATTACTATTATTATTGTTATTATCTTATATCATTTTTATATCCATTTTAACTTTTTTATTTTATTTTTTTGTCTTATTTCATTTCTTTTTTATTCATTCTTTTTATTTGGTTTCGTTTTTATTTTGCTTTGTTTTATTTTATGTTTGGGTTTAATATATTTTAGTGTACTTTTATTTCATTTTAGCTTATTTTTATCTTATTCCTTTTTATTTAGTCGTTTTTTTTAAAAAAAAAAAGTGATAAAAAAAGGTTTAATGAATGGTCTAAGTGATTTTGAAAGAGGTCAAGGTGCCTGCACCCGCCATCAAGCCCTACTTGCATTCGTCATTCTACCATTTCTTTATTTGGGTAATGATTAGTTGTGCAGTCTATGTTGTAGTTAGTTTGTATACGAAGATGGAAACTGTCTCTAATATCATAGGGTGGCTGAGGTGCAGGAAGTAATAATATGACAAGGCAACCTCCCTTTTGTTGGAGGGCTTATGTTCCCATGGATCGAGGATTCAAAAGGAGGGGAGAAGAAAAGGGGATTACAAACGGTTGGAAAAGGAGAAAAAAAAAGAGGAGGATAAGACAACAGAGGGGAAGGGAAGGCAAAAAAGGAGGAAAAGAGTAACAAGCAGCTGGAACAAGGAGAACAAAGACTCAAGACCATCAGCAAGCCAAGGAGCCCCAAGAGGTGTGGCACCTCTAATACTTGAGTGAGCATGTTGCAGGTGTGTTAGGTATGATATGTTTCATTTCCAATCTTGAAAGCCATGAACGAATATGACATTATTATGTTTGCTGCATTTTATCTGTAGGAGTCGTGATTCAAATATACTGCAAGATTTTGGTAATCCCCATTCATACCTTCATGTACCTCCTACTAATTACTCATGTACCCCTATATTTTGTTTTCCACTTTTATCCTTCTTAAATAATTTCATCCTTTTATTTATTTATTTTATTTAAAACAAAAACAAAAACAAATATATTTGAAAATCATCAAAAATTGCAAAAAAAATAAAAAAAATCTAAAAAATAAAAATGTTCTCTTTCACTTTATTGTGTCTGTCCGGTCACTCGCACCGTGTGACACTTATTTTCTAAAAATCCCAAAAAAAATTTCTTTTCTTGTGGTGTTTGTCCGGCCGTCCGCGTCGTGTGACACCATTTTTCAAATAATCTCAAAAACACCAAAAAATACAAAAATTTTAAAAATACAAAATATCAACATTTCCCAACAAACATTTCTTTTAAGAACTACGTGATCCTTGATTCTCCATTGTGAGATACGTAGGAGCAAGGCCAGTCCTTGTCAGGTTCACCTCTAAAAAAATCAAATCATTTTCTTTGTTTTCCATATATCTTGTAATGAACTACATAACCCTGATTTCTCATTTTTAATGAGAATACGTAGGACCAAGGTCAATCCTTGTCAGGCCCAAAAAATAAAAAAAAAATACTTTTGTTTCTTTTTAGCATTTTTGCCTTATTATTTTTGGGGGAAAATAACATTTTTGAAAATCACATCGACTTTGCATTTTTAATTAAAGGTACCGCCCTCGGGTGGGCGCTGTAGGGTGCTAACATCTTCCCTACGCGTAACTGACTCTCGAATCTAAAATCTGGTTTTTTCGCAGACTTGTTTTATTTTTATGGTTTTCCGTAGTTTTCCAGAATAACTATGGTGACGAGTCCAAATATCTTTTTAAATCCATTTTCTTTTATGGTTCGTCATCCATCGCGATCCCGGTTGCGACAAGAGTTAATAAATATAATGAGAAATTTAAATGGGTAAACTTGAAACTTGTAAGCATGGATTGAGAAGAAAAGGTTAGTTATTAGCTAGAGGGAAGTCTAAATGTTACTAGAATGGGAAGCCTGAGTATGTTTGGTATACGTTCAATGGCTTAGGTAGATATTGCATTGATTAATATGGAGATGCATTCATAGAGAAACAAGAGACTATGCATATAGGGACTTAGAGGTGGGAGATACTGTGTGGTATAGAACTGATTAGGGAAAACATAAACAAAATTTCTACTGTTCTAGAGTCTTTTGAAGAGGAATGGTTGTGTGATTAAATTCGGTAATGATATGGGTTAGAGTCGAGAAGCTTCCAACATGTATATGAATGTAGTTGTGATAGTATATAAGGTTGTTATAGATGTTGGGATATTGTTGTAGGACTCACATGTATTGGGAAAACTGGACTATAGAGAAAAACTAGTAAGTTTCACTGTACTGGTGTAGCGTTTGACGGTGAGGTTGGAATTGCTAGGCGACGGGATTTGTTTCGCCAGACAATAGTTGTAGGATCAGAGGCTCTAGAGGCGTGAGGCGTCTTGTGGTAGAGTTGTTTTGTCAGGCGGTCTGTAACTGAGTTTCGCTTGGCGGCTCTGGAGTAATGCTAGCCGATAATGCTGAATCAGGACTTGTGATTTGTTTGCTTTGGTTGGGTGTGGTCTACAAGGCTTTGGTGATACCTTAAAGAACGACTTGCTGGAGTGTGCCTTGAGTTGTGGCTCGAAATGTCTCCCTTGAGTTGTGGCTCGGGATAGAGGGAAAACATGTGGCATTCCTTGAGTTGTGGATCGGAATGACATCTCTTGAGTTGTGGCTCATGATAGAGGGAAAACATGTGGCATTCCTTGAGTTGTGGCTTGGAATGAAATCTCTTGAGTTGTGGCTCGGGATGGTGGATGAAAATGAGGAATCCTTTAGTTGTGACTTGTACGAATGGGTCCATAAGCTTTCCCTTCTTGGTAGTTAGTCGACGAGTTTGGTAGTCTTGGGACTAGGAAATATGTTTGTATTGGGAACTCCACCTGGCTTTACAGAGTGTGGTCCGTAGCAGGTTCCCGCACGTGTTCTATAAGTTGTGGCTTGTAGGTGTGGCAACAAGGGTATCTTTAGGTATTCATATAAAGACGTAGATCATGGATAACATGGTGGTGGCCATGTGGCTTTGATCAAAGGATAGAGATCCTTTGATGAGTGTATGTTTATATATATTTGAATTATTATATGTTACTGATAGCTCACCCTATCTACTTGTGTTTGGCGATGATAGTGTATTACGTTACATGGGAGTTAGATGATGTTGCAGGTGGTACTAGTGAGGCATAGACTCGGAGCGGGGCTAACGTGGGGAAAAACTTTATCAGAGATTTTATTATTTATGGTTTTGAATAATTTTGTAAACTTTTATTTTACCCGACTTGTCTTGACCTTCAACTTAGGCTCACTCACCTCGATTCTTTGGCCCAGACCAAGTCAACTCAGTTCTTTAACCCCGGCTAACTCAACGTGCCTTTGTCTCGGGCCGACTCATTTTGATCCTTTGGCCTGTCCGAATAAATTCAAACTTAGACATGAGCTGACTTGGCTCAACGTAGCATGGTGAGTACCCAACTTGACTCAAACCAAGGTGGACTTGACTCGACTTGGGCCCGACTTGACTCAGGTGAATGTGGGCCTGACATTAGTTTATTGGAGGTAGGCCTGACATGACTCTAGCAGAGGTGGACCTAACATGACTATGCCAAAAGTGGGTCTAACATGATTCTTCCAAAGGAGGGTGTGACATCCAAAGGTGGGTTTGACATGGCTCAACCAAAGGTGGGTCAAACTTAACTTAGCATGAGGTGGGCCTGATTATAGTTGCCTAAAGCTGAGGTCAACTGACTTGGCTTATGTGGGCCCAAACTTACTCTACTCGAGGTGGGTCTGACCTTACTCGGTCCAAAGTAGGTCTAACTTAATTTGGCCTAAGATAAGCCTAGCTTAACTAGGCCCGAGGTGAGCCCAACTTGTTTAGAGTTGGGCTCAATTTGACTTAGACAAATGAAGAAATCCTTAGATGAAGGAAGTTAAAGCTAGATAAGCTCTAGAGGGTTTTGAAAAGAGGCTTAACACCAAAAGAAATTCTCTAGGGGAGGTAAAGAATTTCTTAAGAGCATTGTAAAGAGGTTTAGCATAAAGGAAACCCTACATACAAGGAAATGCCATCAATTGAGCAGAGCAAGCAAACTTTGAGTGCAAAGGTTTTAAAGAGGACATACTAGGATGACTCTTGAAATAAAGGGTAGATGTAATGTTGCAGACATTGAGTGCTAGAAGGCTATATTAGGTATAGTTCCATATTGTAAACATTTTGCTATCTGTTGTTAATGGGTTTATATAGTAATATCCTACTCATCATGAGTAGTTAAGCTTCTTTATGTTGGAATTGAATGGAATAATGACTTCTTTGTACTTTCTTCTTATTTATGCAATCATATTCAAATGTTTATGTTTTCCATTTGATTTAGTTTTGTGCTTGATTCTTAAATTGATAAGGAACCTTTGTACTTAATCATAGATATTGAATGAGATTGGAAAATGGTTCCATTATTTGAACTAAACTAAATTATCCAAAGCGAGCAACTATCAAGAGTGGAGTTTTATTTGTATGAGTTCATATTTATGCACTCATTTAATGTTTAATTATATGTATTTAATTGAAATTTTGTGTTTAAAAGGATGTCTTAATTAACAATTCTGATAATTGGGTTTATTGAACTTGTGTGTCAAAATGCACAACTTAAGTATCTTAGCTTTCCTTAGCCAAAGTGTTCCCCAACTAGTTTCACCAATTTCTCAACGAAATTCCTCAAACAAAAATTATGCTTTTTAAAAAATAAAAATAACTAAAGAAAATAAAATAAATTTTAGAAAAAGAAAATTGAGAAAAAGATGTTAGTAATAAACAAAAATAAAATAAAAACAAAATAATAAAAAAAATAAGAACTAAAATGATAAAAATTCTAACTGTGTTCCCCAACAACGACACCAAATTTGATAATGTTGTCGTTGACGCGATCAAATTAATACTATTTATCTATAACAACTCCGGTATTGTTTAGAAAATAGTCAACAAAATAGAAAGGGTAAAGTTAACCTTAGGTCGCCTCCCAACGAACACCAAATTGATTTCTAACAAATTAGCTCTTATAAAAAACTATACAAAAGAGTTAGTCAAATAAAATAAAATAAAAAATATAAGAGGATTAAGATAACAAAGAAAGAAATAAAATTTAAATGATAAAAAGAAATAAAAACAATAGTAAGAAAAATAGATTGATTCCATTGCCTTTTCAAAATAGGATTCATCATCGGTTATCTAAAGATTATTGCTCAATTAGATATTGTTGTAGATTTGCCAATTAATCAATGTAAATTCTCAATTAATTTGTTGGCGCTCTCACTATTAACCAAAGTAAATTCTCAATTAAAAGCAAGAACTATGTAGATTAGTCATAGTAAAGCTCAAGTCTGGGGTTCGATCCTCCCTGGGAACAACCCACCTGCAAGTTGGTGCTAGAGGTGATGGGTTGGGGTGTATTGGGCTGCGGACCTAACACAACCGGTTTGAGGGTGGCAGGTGGGATGCTTGGTAAGCCCAAGAGGATCCAGGGGTGTTACAAAACAACTCCATAGAAAAGTCCCCCAAGCTAGCCCACGCTCTGTCTTTATGCCTCACCAGATCCACCTGCAACATCATTTGCTCCTATGTACCGCGTACACAATCATCGCCAAACACAAGCAGATAGGGTGAGCTAACAGTTAGACAACATATATATATATATATATATATATATATATATATATATATATATAAACATATATATCATTACAAGCACACCAAACGAATTCCATTCTTTGATTTTATTTCACATGGCCACCACTATGTTACCTGTGTTCTACGTCTTCCGATGAATATCTCAAGATGTCTTGCTGCCACACCTACCAGCCGCAACTGGTAGAGCACGTGCAGGAAACCATGCTACGGACCACACTCCGTAACGCCAGGTGGAGTTCCCCATACGAATAACATTCGTAACGTCCCAAGACTACCAAACTCGTCAGCTTAATACTGAGGAGGGCAATCTAACTAGACCCATTCGTACGCGTCACAACACGCACACTCATACCGGCAACACTCGCCAACCCAAGCCACAACTCAAGAGTTCCTCGTGTTCATCCGCCATCCCGAGCCACAACTCAAGAGATGTCATTCCGAGCCACAACTCAAGGAATGCCACATGCTTAACCCCTATCCCGAGCCACAACTCAAGAAACACCAGCAAGCCGACCTTCAAGATATCGCCAAAGCCTTGTAGACCACGCACATCCAAATCAAGCAAAACAAATTTTGCTACAGCAACATGGCTTGACGCTGCTATGGAGTCGCCAGGCGTAACACGCTTCCAGACTGCCTGGCAGGGAACACGTACCGCCAGGCGCCAAGCGCCTCAAATGCCACTGTCTGCAAGTGTCGCCTGACAGGATGACCCTCACCGCCAAGTGCCACACATTCTAGTAGCCCTTGTGTGTAGCTATCGCCTAGCGGTCAAGACAATACCACTAGGCGCTACACCAATATAACGAATTGTACTGGCTTAAACCTCTTAGATTTGATTTCAGTTCTTCTCCTCTCATCCGTGATACATCGCATAATTACCCATCATGTAAGTTCCATTATATGTTAATGAACTTACCTTAATTATGCCTTACTATCATCCTCATCCTCATTTGGCCAATTCATCACATCATAACACAATTACATGCACTCCAGTATTAAATTAACATACAACATTTCACTCTCAGTCCAATTCTCACTGTAATTGATTACCAAACCCAAGAATCCCTAATTATTCAAACCCTAGAATGAGAATGGGCCACAATGATCCAATTTCCCCTTATCACATCATGATTTTACAATTATTCACTTCCCTTTAATCAGTTAATGAATTAGACACCCTTTCCATCAATCAAAACTCGCTTAGAAAGCCCAAAACACCAAAATCGAACCCAAAATTGGTTCGCGTCACCTGGCGGGTGTTCATCATCGCCAAGCCCTTCATAGAAAACCCAAAATCTGGGTATCAAACATGTGTCGCCTGGCAGCCAGAATCATGCCACCAGGCGGTTCCTCTTCAGGAACCCAGAAACAAGCATAAAGAGATGAGTCGCCTGGCGACAGTTCATCGCCCGCTAGGCGGTTTCTGGAAAAATTCCAGAAACATAAAATCCATGTAATGTAAGGAGACGATCATACATATACATGCTATAATTCATACAATTATGCAAAAACATAAAGAGAATGTAGTCCAGCTTCCCTAACTTGGATTTCCTTGCTAAAACTTGAAGGTTCTTGGCTTCTTCCTTGATAAAAAATGGACGCCCCGTGCCTCCTTCTCACTTAGCTAGCACAATCCACTCTCTAAATTTTCTCTTCTCACAGTGCTCACTAACAACAACCTCTAATTCTCTCTCTTTTTTCCTCTTAATTGGCCAATTACCATGTCTTAATGGTGGTTAATGGCAAGGAAACAGAAAATCACCTTAATGGTGATGGTAATGACTATTCAAGGATCATTAAGAGTTGTTTTCCAGCCTTCTTGGCTACCCCTTGGCCAGCTAGGGTTCCTTTGCCCTTTTGCATTCATGCCAAAGAAAATTTTGGCAAAAAGAAAGTTTAATTTGGATCTACCAAGGTTCAAATCCATAACTATGCCAATGTCAAATCGATGCACAACCATTCAACCAATTCATGTTTCGTTATAATTCCTATAATTCTAGAATTATATTATCACTCATCATGATCTAGCACATTATTAAAATAATTATAAATTAAATAACACATAAATGGCATATATAGGACTTGAACCCAAGTAAGTCCTTTCACACAATCAAGTACTCTTTACCACTTGAGCTAGTACTTTTCTACGTAATACATGTCAGTGTTAAATGCCATAAAGGATCCCACTACCCGCATTTATTAATTATTTATTTATTTAATTAATTAAATTTCGCGGATCTTACAACTTTGCTTGACTTGAGCCTGAATTGACTCTACTCGACCTAACGTTGATCAACTCAATTTGAGATGGGTCTGACATGATGTGGGACTCGACTTCTCGACCCAATGCAAGCCCAACTTAATTGGGCTTGATGACCTGACCCAATTTCTCTCAATCCCACTTAAGCGTTATTAACCTAAATTTGGCAAGAATCAACTTGACATGGGCTTAGCCTAACTTTTGTTGGACGTGGGTTTGCCCCAACTTGGTTGAACGAGATCATGGCTCACTTGGCTCAACCTGGACGTAGGTCGACTCAACTTGATTTGATTGAATATGGGTTGGACACAACTCAATCCCTGTTGGACCCGACTTTACTTAGCCTAACATGGGTCTAGCCCTACTTAACCTCTAACTCCACCAACTTGACATTGTTTTAGCTCACCTAATTTGATTTAGGATCAACTTGACCAAGATTGGCCTAAGTTTGGATAACCCAGCTTGACTTGATCGTGCCTCTATTTGAGACTAGGCCTAACTTGAGAAGGTTTTGGCTTATCCAACGTATCTTAGGTCTAATTGAGCTTAGCATAACTTTAATGTGGCCTACTGACATATTTTTGGTTATCCAAGTCTAGTCTTAAATGACTTGAGTCCAATCTAACTCAACCTTGTATGAACCTAAGTAGTGTTATCTTATATGGATGTGACATAATCCAATAGTTCTTATTTTAAAATATTATACAAAACTTAATTTTAAATTTTCAAAATTTAGAAATTATCTTATCAAATTCAAATGTACTTAAATGAATTGGAGAGTTAAAATTTAAAAATTTGAATTTGAATATAAATTCATTTAAATAAACTTAGAATAAAACTTTTTATTTAGATAATTACAGATTGAATTTTTAAATATTTATCCTCATATTTAGGAATACGTGAATTGCAATTATTGAATAGCTTGCATCACCCTATGAAGAATTTAATTGAGTGACCAACTACAAATTTAATTATGTACATTCGTTGAATTCTGTCTAACGGTGCAATTGATCAAGCATGGGCAGGAGTAATTTGGTTCAAGCGGTGGCTGATTTGATCCGGAGATTCATACTTGGTGGCTGCCGCTTGATTCAATTATCACTGATTATTACTAAACAAATTGTGCGCACATGAAACTTTCTAATCGTGGGGCCCACAGTTCGTAAACAATTTCAGCTGAATGGGCTTGCAGTGAGAGGAATTGAATCATGCAATTTTAATTTGGTTGAACCGCAAATTTAATCTCAAATTAGTAAAACAAATTATGATACAAGATAAATTAAATCAAATAATTAATTCTTACACGTGCCATGTGTGTCAGGAAATATGGGCGGAGAAAAACAAGGAAGATCCATATCCTAAACTAACACAAGATCATTTAGGTTGTGTCCCTTTCAAGTATTTAGGTTGTGTCCTTTTCAGCATAAATTTAAATTAAATTCACAAACAAGACATAAAGTTTCAATTATTGATTGGTACAAATAAATTCATAAGCACAATAAATACTTTCTTCTTCCATAAACAACAGAATAACTTAAGACAAATAACACAATGACATAATAACACATAGTTTGTTAATTATATCTGCATCAACTCTTGGAAAATCTTCATGACAGTAGAAGGCAAACCCAGAAGCACATTTATATTTCTTCGCTCTTGGCCATGTGAGAGGAACAAAATCACTTCCTTCTCTGGAAGAGACACTGGCCCTGAAAGCACAGGGTCTCCCCATCCAAAATCAGTGGTGTGAAAGGAAAGTCTAGACCAAGTTGTGATGAGAAGAGTGCAAGCAAGAGAAGGCCTTGCTCTTGTCACCTCAAAGTAATCAATGGCTGATCTCATGTAGCTATCTGTCACCATCTTGATAGCATCTTGAATGAGTCTCACAGCAAATGAGAGAGGCTTTTGTGTTAGTTCCCCAGCTTGGCACACAGAATTTGTCAGCACAATTCCATTTCCAAAGTACCCTTTTGAAAGAGGAGGGTTGAACTTGGCCCTTCCATCAACAGCAAAAAGAAGCTTTGTTTGTTGCTCAGGTAGCATTTTCAGTGCCTTGGTTCTTGCTATCCACACAAACGCTGAGAGAACTTCAAATGTTGTGCATGCATCAAGAGCCCCATCTTGCATTGCTTTCTTCTTCAGCTCCTTTAGCTTCTCAGGGTCAAAACAGAAGGACCTGTAAACCATTTCATCTTCGTATAAAGTAGCAGTGTTTGATTTGTCTTCTATGTCAGCAAATTCTTGATGCAGGTGCTCTATCTTTGGTGGGTTTCTTGCCTTTAGTATGCTTCTATCAAGCACTGGAGGGATTGAAAGTGGCAAGTCTCTGGCCACTTGTCCCCAAGAGTTCACAAACTCCATTGCACCAATGCCATCAAACATGCAGTGGTTCATGCACAGCCCAAGAGCAAAGCCTCCACATTTGAACTTTGTCACCTGGATTATAGAGTTCACACTTTCAGAACTGCAATACCTTGTGAGAAGTGTGGGACCATTTTCTGAATCATTTTCTTGGTGAGAATGAATGCATTCACAAGTACATGGGAAAGGACGCATAATTAAGAGATGTTGTGTTGTTAAAGTTCTGACACGGATTTTTACTGTCATTATATCAGAAATAGAAGCTCCGGTATTTGCAGAATGGATAAGGTTAGCATGAAAAGAAAAGATATAGTGCTACTGATAAAAATTCAGAAACTAAACCAATTTTAGTCACAAACACTAGCATCCTTAAATTTTGTCAAACAAATGTGCTGCTAACTTTTATATGAGACATTCAAAATAGTCATATTTTTCCATTTATAAATCCTACCAAGAACTTGATAAATTGTTATAATAAAACAATTAAGAATTATGTACCAAAAACAAAGTAACTCCTGAAGGACAATGATAAAACTTACCTGAGCAACTAAAGGAGGCATCTGAAGAATGTGTTTTGCTCCAGGAATATCATAAACCAGCTTACCAAGAGTACCAGGGTCTGGTTTTGTGATGTCACCAATCTCTTCCATTGAACAGTTTGCTTGAGCCTCCACAAACAAGGCACCTTCCCCTGTGCAATCCACTATGAGTTTACCCTCTGAGCTTATAGTGAGTCTCCCAGCAAGAGGGTAATAGTGGACAAGAACCTTCTTCAGTGCATTCTTGATCACTTCCACAGCCTTCTCATTCCCCCTCTCAGCAGTTTTGAAGCAATAAACAGTTCTCACAATCACTGCAATGTTCTGGTCAAGGTTAGATAGGAAATACAAACCCTTCTTTGTTTCTTCAGCTGGTGGAACAAGAGTTGGTTCACCTAGCTTCACACTAAGCTGCTGGAAACCATTCTCATTAGCCATTTTCCTTAACAGCCTACAGAAAAAAAGCAATAGAAACATGAGTAGTGAATGGAAATAGAAGCACTCTATGAACTATTGAAAATAAGTGATCATGAAAATATAAGAGTAGAGCATGCAATGTTGAAAGCATCATCAGGAACACATGTGGTGTTTCTCATACCTGTGGTGTCCCTCACACAATATGACAAGGGTCTGAGTTCCCTCAAGGGAAAGTTGCAAGGTATATATGTATGATGTAGGTGGTGTGCTAAGATGTTCAAAACATAGCAATGGAACAAAATAAATATAATGTGAAGGTGAGAGGTAGTTGTTCATTGGCAACGGTCCAAGCTACTAATAAAATACGTGGTATCTTTAGGACTTGATTGTCTCTTTTTTTTTCACTTTTTGTGTACTGTGGATCTATGTGGGTGAGGGTAGGCCACTAGTAAAGAGACCAAAGACAAAAGGAACCAAATCAGAAGATGAACAAAGATGAGCTTGTTTGGTGAGGTTGGTATCCCAAATTTGCTAACCTAATATTTTGTTTAATTAGTTGTTCCTTCCAAGATCATCACTTTTGGAAATTAACTCAAAATAGCATCATCGTGTTTCAGTGGCATGATTTTGAAGTACGTGTTTACATTCACATTGAATCCTCCCAAAAATTAATATTCAAATTATTATTTTAAATCTTAACCCTTTATTGGGTTAAGAAATTATTTTTAAGTTTAGAAATGATTTTTTTTTTAAATCATATTATTGATGTGAGATATTCACCGACATTTTGACAAAATAATATTTTTAAGTTTATTACTTTTTAAAATTATGCCTTAGTGTATTTGTTCACACATAAGTCTATTTCCAGAACATCAATTTTCCTGTTGTGGCGCAGACAAAATCACTACACCTACATCGAGTGTTTTCTGTTTTCTTCGTTTGAAAAATCTATATAATTTAGATAAAGACTGACACATTTGTTTTAACTTTTATTTAAATTATAATTTCATAATTTTCATGCCTATTTTCAAATATTAATTTTCTGTTCATTAAAACAATCCTAAATTGTAGCTTAACTGATCTAGCTTCCCAAAGTTAATTATGTCAATAATTGAAGATGATAATAAAACAATTAATACTAATAACATGTATTATAGAAAGTCTAGAAAGTTGGAGGAGACGTTGGAGACTTTTGTGATATTACTTGTTTTGTATGTATAATAGTAACATTTGATAAGTTACATGGTTTTGGTAATATTGATGGTGCATAAGAAAACATGAGGTAACCCAAAACTGAACGTTCATTCGTAAGGAGTTTAGTCAACTATAATCTGATAAGCGAAAAATTGCTAAACTTGTAGACCTTAACTTCTTTATTGGGCACTGAAAAATCAACATGACTTTGACCTAATTTTTAGATAATATTATATCTTAACGTGCACAAGTACATGGCCAGCGTGAAGTTGACATGTATAACGACCCAGAAATAAATTATGATGAAGTCACAAGTTAAACACACAAATACAAGTTTAACTCTTAAATTAATCATCGACTCAAATTAGTTTATTTTAATGACAATTTAATTTCTAATTTCCTTTTACTTTCTAGCTTAATTTTTATGTTTTCAATTTTAAAATTTTGGTTAAATCTAATTTGGGGTTGAAAAATATGTCATGGCACATATATCAATATACCAACTCATTAAAATTTGACGGTCGAGTTAAAATTTTTAATCTGTCAATTAAGTTTAGTCTAATTCACTTAGTCTTTCAAATTGATAAAAAATTTAATCCATCAATCACGTTTAGACTAACTCACTAAGTCCTTCAAATTGATAAACTCGAGGTGAGATGTTATAAGCTATTCGTGAACCTGTTCCTATAAATTGAAAATTAAAATACAAAATAATTTAAAAATGAATTTTTTAAATCATTAACACTTATAAATTAAGTTTCAATTATTAATTATGATAATAATTTTGAATGTAAATATAATAATTATTTTAATTTATCTAATTAAAGATATTAATTAATCAATTAAAAATTTAAAATATTTATATCATTAAATATATTTTTAATATTTATATACATAAATCAATTCTAAAAGTAAAAAAAAAAAATAGTTGGTGAGTACTTCCACTAATTTGTTGTCATGTCCTTTGGTGGAACAAGTCACAAATTCTAATCTATTTTACTACGGCGGGTTAGTCTAACTCACTTTAGTTTTAGTGAACCAATGACAAATTAAGTAAAAACTAGCCAACCCAACTTATTTTGTCACTTCTAGATCCAACTTTTGATGAAGGCATGACCACCACACCAAGTACCATGCAACCCATCCCAAGGAGAGCTACAAGAAGTATGACAAAAGGGGAGTTTTTTCCATCTCTATCTTTGTTTAGCATTTCATTAGTTTGATTTCCATGAAGTTGGCTTAGTTGACTTTTCTTAGTTGACTTGTTGACATTGACTCTTCCATATTTACTTATTTTGTAGGACAATTAAAGATGACAAAGGAGGTGGAACAAATGGGAGCATAGGTGGCGCAAAAGGAGCACATATGAAAGAGAGAGAAGAAGTTAAGCATTTTAGAAAAATCTAGGATCAGGGACCACATGCCTTGGTCAAGAATCCACCTTGAAGAGTTCTAGAAACATCAAGAATGTTTGACCACGCTTGTCTTCGTTGAGACTTGTAACATCCCGACCGGATATTACAAAATAAATTAATAAAATAAGGAAGTAATAAATAAGCGTCATTTATTAAAACATCATTTCCCAAAAACACAGGAAAATTGAACATTTATTATCTCAGAATTTATTTCAAAGTCCATACTTATAAAACTCAATTACAATACCAAAATCTGATAATATAAAAGTTATTATCTCATAATTTATTTCAAAGTCCATACTTATAAAACTCAATTACAATACCAAAATCTGATAATATAAAATTTTACAATTCCTTTAAAATCATAAACTTAAAACTCGGATAAATCTTTTCTCCCATATCCCACGCTCTAGCGCTATATATGTCTCACCAGATCCACTTGTAACATCATCTGCTCCCATGTACCGCGTACACGATCATTGCCAAACACAAGCAGATAGGGTGAGCTAACAGTTAAACAACACATATATAAAACATATGTACATACAAACACACTAGAGGAATTTCTACCCTTTGATCCCATATCACATGGCACCACCATGTCTTGCTGCCACACCTACAAGCCACAACTTGTACAGCATGTGCGGGAAACCTGCTAACGCTAGGTGGAGTTCCCAATACAAACATAGTTCGTAACGTCTCAAGACTACCAAACTCGTCAGCCACACACTGAGGAGGGCAATCTATCTGGACCCATCCGTACGAGCCACAACTCGCACACTCACACCGACAACACTCGCCAACTCAAGCCATAACTCAAGAGTTCCTCGTGTTCATCCGTCATCCCAAGTCACAACTCAAGAGATGTCATTTCGAGCCACAACTCAAGAGATGTCATTTTGAGCCACAACTCAAGAGATGTCATTTTGAGCCACAACTCAAGGAATGTCACGTGCTTAACCCCTATCCCGAGCCACAACTCAAGGAATACGTTCTGAGCCACAACTCAAGGAACACTAGCAAGTCGACCTTTGAGATATCCCCAAAGCCTTATAGACCACGCACACCCATAACAAGCAAAACATATTTTCTGCCTCTGCAATATTGCTTGGTGCTACTCCTGAGCCGCCAGGCGAAACACACTTCCAGACCGTCTGGTGGGGGAAACATGCTGCCAAGCGCCAAGCACCTCTGATGTCACTAGCTTACAGGTATCGCCTGGTGACATGACCCTCATCGCCAAGCGCCACATGATCTTGTGTTCCACTATTTTGGTAGCTTTTCGCCTGGCAAGTCTATTATTACCGCCAGGCGCTACACTAGTACTTGTGTATTACTAGTTTTTCACGCTTCTACAGATCAGTTTTCCAACCCTTATACTCATCACATCACGATACTCAATCTCTAATGAAACACCACACATCTCTACCATTGGAAGTTCCTTTCCCACATGTAATACATTTGTTTCTCATCTTCTCATATTCATCAAATTCCTGGTTCAATGCCTAAGTTCATTAAATTACCCTCACTCCTAAGGTTCATACAATAATTCTCCACTGATTCATACTTTCAGTCATGATCTTAACAGTACTTCTGGTTCACGTCCTCTATTATAACACAATGCATTACCCTCCAACATTTCACATACTCATTCATTCACAATTAAGATCAAATTGCTTATAAGTTATCCAAGGACTAAGGTATCCTACCTCTACTTGACTTAAACCAGTCACTGCACCTTTTTATAATCCAACCTCACTTTCATTGTGATATTAACATTTTAAAATGTGTAATCCCTATACACCTCCTTTAATCATGCTTATCTTTCTACCTCCAAGGTATTCAAAATAGCGGATTTCTCTTTTAGTTTTACGAACCATTTTCTCTCAGCCCTCCAATAGAATTTACCCTCGTTTCCACAAGACCCAAAACGCAAAACAACCACTGCGTTCTTCGCTGTCGCCTGACTGTAACTTACCCTGTGTTAGGCGGTGCATCAGTTCTAGGAAAAATCCTAGTTTCTGTCACACCTGTCACTCTCTCCAAAATCCCCAGAACGCATTCCTCTAATGATTTTCGTAATTCAACAGCCAATTTTACATCCTGCACTAGGTAATATCAATTTGGAAGTGTGCCTACACGTCCCTACTACAATTCGCACCTTAATCCTCATTAACTTGAAAATTCCCAATTTCTCAAACCCTAACCACACGTTCATATGATTTCATCCAATTAACTTACCACCGCGGTGTAATTCAAAGGTTATAGGCCTTCAATACTTAAGTAATGGTTTAGGCTACCCTTTCCCCCATCCAAGGTCAATCTAGAATCCCAAACCTGCTCACATCGCCTAACGGATGTTCTTCACTGCCAGGCAGTTCAGACAAAAACCTAGAAATTGGGTGGCACAGTTTGCGTTGCCTGGCGGCACATAGCTCATCGCCAGGTGGTTCCTCACAGGAACCCAGAAATGAATAGAAAACAGCATGCATCGCCTAGCGGCTTTGAAGACCTGCCAGGCGGTTTCTAGAAAAATTCCAGAAATACACAATTTCACAACACATCAAATCTTAGGCATCCCATTCAATCATACATCATAAAAAGATAAATAACACGAAGAAAATTCATGGATTCCAGCTCCCCTAACTTGGTTTCCTTACTTAAATTTGAATATGTGAAAGTTTCTTCTTGACTGAAAATGGCTTCCCTTAGCTCTCCCAGAATTCAGCTCCAATTAAGCACTCACTAAACTTTGTTTTCCTCTTGAATGGCACTCCTCACAATGCTCTAAATTTTCCAATCTGAAAACTCTTCTTTTCTTCCTTAATTTGCCCCTTTAATTAGATCTTGATTGTAGTTAATGTCCAAAAATGAAAATGCCATTAAAATTAGGTTTTAATTATCATTCAATGGTTATTCCTTGGTGGTTTTCCATCCCCTTGGCTGCCCCTTCTAACTGCTAGGGTTTTGGCCTTTCACATCCATGCCAAAAAGAAAATTGGCAAAAAGAAAGTTATTTTGCTTAGGCCAAGGTTCGAACACAACCATAAAATTGTCAATTCAATGCACAACCATACAAACAATTCATACTTCGTGATAATTCCTATAATTCTAGGATTATATTATCACTCATCATGATCAAGCATATTATTAAAATAGTAATCAAATAAATAACACATAATGGCATATATAAGACTTGAACCTAAGTCCCCTCACACAATCAAGTACTCTCAACCATTTGAGCTAATACTTTTCTATGTCACATCAATCAACATTTAATGTCATAAAGGCTCCCACGACCGGCATTTATTAATTAATTAAATTTCACGGGTCTTACAAGACTCACCTTAGAGGCAATGATCACTAACACAAAAAGGGCTTATAATGTCACCCATTCAACGTCCGCCCAAAAGAAGCATAACGTCAAAAATGACTGGTGGCATTTTTTGTAAATAAATTGACAAATTTTGTATTATCCCAAGGAAGCCCTAACATCACTTAATGTTGGCCCGAAAAAGTCCTGATGTTTTCTACAAAGGACGTCGGCCTAGAGAAGCCCTAACATCACTCAATGTCGGCCCAAGGCAGCCTTGACGTCAAAATGTGTTTTAAGTCATCCCCGCGAATAAGAAAGTGTCAATTGTTTCTTCCCAGGAGCTTATCCTTCATCGTCGCCGGCAACAAAGACCTCCACAGGTGAGTTTGGCTTTGTTTTCCATCATTAAAGTTGTTGGGTTTTTGTTTGTGCATTGATTTAATCATTTTGAACCTATTGGTTTTCGCTTTCATCTCCATTTCATGTAAAGGCAATGTTTTCATCCCCATTTCATGATATTTGAAAAATTTGTAATGAAATTAATATTTATTATTAGATGTTTCATGTTGAAATGATTCTAATTTTACTTGATATTTTAATATTATTGTTGAATTGATGTTTTATATATGAATATTATTATAACTTTAGTTCATAACATTGATCGAACCGTATTTCCCGTTTGAGATTTAGTACAAATGACTAAATTTTGAATTGCTTGTATTAAATCTTGAATTGTCCAATCGGATAGTTTGAAAATACTATTTTTCATAAATGGTTATAACATGTATATTGAGGTTTATGCATAAATTTGATAAAATTTTGATTGAGGTAATTTTGTGTTGTTTTATGGATGCATATTTGATTATGATCATAAGTGATCACTTTCATTTTGTGTATTTCAAAAACCAATGCGAAATGCTGTCAAAATTTTGTCAAATTTATGATGTTTGACTTCTTCGTATATGTGTTAGCAAATTATGAAAAATATTTTTTTCAAATGGGTAAGGCCTCACCTTGTGAGAGTTAAAAGTTTGAGATTGATGGAGTTTTTTATGAACATAGTATGGTAGAAGACATGGTACGTGATGTTGGGGAAGAAAAATTTGGAAAAGCTTATTTATATGATTCTCTTAAGTCAGATTCAAAGGAAGAGTTGTACCCAGGATGCGCTAACTTTACATGACTTATAGTAACTTTGAAATTCTTCAGTTTAAAAGCAAGGAATGGATGGACCGATAAAAGTTTCACAGAATTGTTGGAGTTGTTGAATGAGATGCTTCCAGAAAATAAAATGTTACCCATTCGTAATTACGAGGAGAACAAAATTTAATGTCCAATGGATTTGGAATATCAAAAGATACAAGCATGCCCCCTACAATTATGTTTTATACAAAGATGAGTTTGCATCATTGAAGACGTGTCCAACATGTGGTTTATCACGGTTTAAAAAGAAAATTGATGGAAATAGTGGTGATGAAGACAAAAATTATGTACATGCTAAGGTGATGTTGTACTTGCCTATAATACCTAGATTCAAATGAATGTTTTCCATTGAAAAAGATATGCAAAGAACCTAAAATGACATGTTGATGGAAGAAAGTGTGATAATTTTCTTCGACACCCAACTGATTCTCCACAATGGAAAAAGATTGATGAAACATTTCCAAAATTTGGTGCAGAGCCAAGAAGCTTAAAATTTGGACTTGCTACAGATGGTATGAATCTTTATGGTAACTTAAGTAACAAATATAGTTCATGGCCAGTTTTGTTGATGATTTACAATCTATCTCCTTTGTTGTGCATGAAGAGAAAACATATGATGTTGTCCATGATGATATCGGGTTCTAAACAACCTAGAAATGACATTGATGTGTACCTTAAGTCGTTGATCGTGGATTTGAAATTGTTATGGAAAAAAGGCGCTGATGTGTACTATTCATATTTTCAAGAAACATTGTATTTGCATGCAATGTTGTTTTGCATGATAAATGATTTTCCAGCATATTGAAACTTCAGTGGTTACAGTGTTAAAGGTCATTTTGCATGTCCCATTTGTGAAGAAAACACGATTTATATTCAATTTAAGCACGGTCAAAAAATTGTGTATATTTCAATTATATAACTTTGGTGAATGTAAGATTTTTTTTATTGTATTCCATATTTAAAACTTGGAATTGGTATTTTCTAATTCATAACTAATTGTCTTCATATAGGTACATGGGCAAAGTAATTGTGGACCAAGGTCGAGCTTCAATGTATGGATTCATTGAACCTCAGACCATTTAACCTTATGGAAACACACATGAGTACATCAAAATTTATTTGCAAACATAGACGGCTAAGTTAAAAAGAGAGATATACTTTGCGCCTTACATTGATGGGTAGGTGTTATTGCTTTTAATATTTTATGAAGTATTATTAATTATTCGACTAACTACATGTGATTGATGGTAGGTATAATTGGCAACTATTGGTGATCATTCCAACACAATGCACGGTTGTATGGTTGTGTTCATGTCATTGGAAGATTAAATCTGGTTTGAAAAACATGTTACAGAAGTAAGTGTTACTTTTTTTCATATCATCTACTTAGTTATATTAAAACTAACCTATGTTTTATGTTTCCAAAATTTCATTAGAATTTTGGGTATGCCTAGAGCACAACAACTGAAAGTATTATCCAAAGGTTGGAACTCATTCATTTAAAGTTATTAATTTCTGCATGTCAACCTATGACCTTGATATGTGATTATTTTCTTTGTCATGTTTAGTGTAACAAGTAAGAAGATTCATAGCATTGTGGTTATTATATCATGTCTTGGATAAGAACAATCATTCGAGTTACAATTAAAGATGATTGGACAAAGGTAATAATATATATACCCTTCACATATTATAAATCATATCAAACTTTAAACAATGATATTCATACATAATGAAGTTGAATTATTTTTTTCAGCAGTTCAAGAATTCATCCCTTCTATCGGAGGACATTATCTAGACACTAAGACAGGAGTAAGTAGCATATCTATTGCAACGATGTTGTTAGGACCACTAGCATTAGGAATTTTTTTTAAATCTTTGTTGGATAACACTTTGTTGATGTAACTTTTAGTTTGGTTATAATTGTAATAGTTTAGACAACTTTAGTATTATTAGATATAACTATATATCTAGAACTATGCTAGAAATATTTATGAATTGTTTTTGGAATTTTTTCTGGTTGTCAGGTGTGGGAAAATTGTAAATGCAACTAAAAAAATAGTTGATTTTGACGTCTGTTGTTGCATTCCAAACAACAAAGGACGTCGAACTGTGCAACAATCGACGTCCTTTAACATATAGCAGTGCAACATCAGACATCAAAACCAGCTGCATTTTGGCTCATTTGTCACGAAATTGGACATCTGGCTCCTCATCCTTTAACGTTAAGGGATGTCAGATGTCTTTCCCACCGACATTAAGTGACGTCGAGCATTTTTTTAAACGTTAATTTTGACGTCACCCTATACGACATCAGAATTTGGACAGATGTCAAAGTTCGAAAATATTGAACGTTGAAAGGCCTTTTATTTTATTGGATGATGCACTATTTAGCCTACCTTCTAGAATGTAGGGTTTCTTAGCTTGTAGCACTTTTTGAACTTGTGTGTTTTGCTTAGAGACCCCTAAACACTTCTATATAAGGAGTCCTCTACTACTTGTAAAAGGGTTGATCATTTCATACACATTTGTGTTCAGCCTTTGTGAGAGTATCCTTTTTTGGGAGTTAGACTTTTAAGCCTTATCTTGAGCTAGACTCAAGTCGCGGCACCTTCCACTCATCTTCAAGGTTCCAATGTTTTTGCCTAGCCTTGTAGCATGCTTTTCACATCTTTCATGCCTCGCCTTTCCATTTTCATGATTTATTTCTTCTTCTTTAAATTTGGCATTTAACTTTTGTTCCTCATCATATTTTGCTTCTTGAATCAATCCATTTCTCTTCTTCTCTAGAGTCTTTTGAAGTGTACCTTCACATCTAGATAGCATGCTATCTTAATGTCGAGTAGGAATCTTCACTATAGACTTTCTTAAGCAACCTTCACCATATTCATAAATCTTAAAAGGAATCAACTCAATTCTACATCAACTTTGTTCTTTAATATCCTACAAGAAATTTTTCTTTGATTTTAAGAAAATATAATCTCTAAATATTATTGATATCATAATCATCCACCTAGGTACATGATGTAGGATTATCTTGTTCCTTTTAAAAGATTAATGAATATGGTGATGATTGATTAAGAAAACCAAGGAAATCCCCACTGGACATTCAGATAGCAAGCTATATAGATGTGAAGGTTCCTTTCCAAGGTTCTAGAGAAGAGAAGAATGAATTGATTCAAAACAAATAAGAGTGGAAAACACATAAAAAGAGTAAAACCCAAGTCACACACAAAGGAAGAAGAAAGCATAAAATGGAAAGGTAAGGAATGATAAAAATGTGAGAAGCACGCCACTACAAGGCTAGGCTAGAAGAAGCCATGGCAACCTTGAAGATGAGTGGATGTGTGCCGCCACTTGAATCAAGATTCAAGATAAGGCTTAAAAGCATTCACTCCCTAGGGAGGAAGACTCTCACAATGGTTGATACACAAAGGTGTTTAATATCTCCAAAATGTTCAACCCTTGTACTAGTGTTAGAGGTCCCCTTATATAGAAGTGCCTAGGGGCCTCTTAGCAAAAATAAATAAGCTAAAAAGGATTACAATGCAGATAAAAAAAATCTAGAGTCTAGAAAGTAGGTCAACAAAGGAGCACATGGACACATTCTAGAATCCTTCTTGGCCAAGGCAAGGTGGATGCTCCTTCTAGATGTTTCTAGACTTCTTGGTGGCTAAGGCATGTGGTCATCCTTTCTAGATGTTTCTAGAAAGCTTTTCCATCTCTCTCTCCTCCACATGGGCTTGTCTTCATGTGCCACTTGTCTACTTTGTGTACCACCTCCTTGATTATCCTACAAAACAAATAAAGTTAGTTTAGCATGTTGGCTTTAGGATAAGCTAATATTTTGAGTCAACAAGTCAACCCAAAGTCAAGGTCAACAAGTCAAATTAAAAATAGTCAACCAAGCCAACTTAATGGAATTAAAACTAAAGAAAATAAAAGCAAAGGAAGGGATCAAGGAACTCCCTTTCTTCTAAGCATTTGCCATGTGCCATCATCATTGGTAGGGATCAAGCCTTCATCAGTACTGGAAACCATGTCACTCTTCTTTTCATGTGACCTTGTATATAACATGTAAATATTATTATACATGTTTCTAGTTTCTCAAATTTGAGTTTTAGTATCCTAAGTTGTAAAATACTTTTTTAAATTTAAAATAATATTTTATCCCTTAAACTTAAAAGTTATTTTTTTTTTGACTTCATTTTGATATAAAATTATTTCATTACTCTCAATTCAAATTATATGGAAATATGCTTTAATGATATTTCTGTAGTTTTAAAATTTAGTTTCTAAAACATATCTAAAACTTTCGGTTAGAAGAGAGATGTTTTAAAATAAGTTTTTTTATAAAGAGAATTAGATATCATATTTACATATGAACCACAAGTTATCCTTAGGCCTAAAATTAAACAAAAACAACATCCCTCTTTAGTGCTAATGAAAAAGGAAAAGAAAGTGAGGATGATAAAAAATGACGAAGATAAAGTGAGCAACTAAAAGAGTACGGAGAATGATTAAAAGAGGATGATTGAGAATGAGAATTATCAAAAACAAAGATACTTTAAAATTTCAAGATTCAACAAACTCTTATATCTACATTGTTACATGAAAAATATTAAAAATATGCAAGTCCTCAAATAAGAAGAGAAGAAGTGGAATATTTTTGTTATTACATATAAGGGTCCTACATAAAGGTGTTAAAATGTTCGTTTCATACGGGTTAGTTCAATACGGATTGAGTTAAAAATGAATTAACTCAATCCACTTTTCGATATGTCAAAAGTTTTGTAACTTGACTCAAGTCATCAAGGGTCGATGATTTAGGTGAACTGACTAATATTTTGTTCTCCCTATTTATTTATATATTTCTAATATGACTCAACTCATTTATTTATAGTAGTACAATTAAAGTGTTCACTCATTCCACCAAATATTATTATAAATATAGTAGTTGAAAATTAAATTGTCCACTTATATAATTAGATAAAGAAATAATTAAGTATCCAAATTATTCAAACATTATTAAACTAATTTAATTTTTAAAAAGATCAAATTGTCAACCTACATAATTAGAAATAGTAAATCATTACAATAAAAAATATGAAAAAATAGTAACAAAATAATAAAGGGTTGTTATTGGTGGGTTACGGGTTAATCCACTTCCAACCTAACCCAAACTAATTTAACTAGTCGCATTTAGTTTGACCCACATTTAAACAAGATAGATTATTTCCAACTCAACTCGTCTTAAACCTGTGGTGAGCCAAGTTGACAAGTTTGAACCCATTTTGACACCTCTAGTTCCATATTGGTAAAGTGTAACACACTTGGTATTCTTACTTGGGTATATAAGCTCTTTAACATGAAAGAGAATGAAAAAGTATACAAAGTATGTTTCAATAGGTCTCAAACCATGTTAAATGAACCATGTTCTTTTATGTAAGCCTTATGATTTATATGATCACAATGACCAAATATTGTGTAGCTTGCCTAACAAATGAATACCATAACTGATAACTTTAAAAGCATCCAAAAGATTATACAGAATGTCTTTAAAAGAGCTCATACATAATTCCTAAAGTGAACGAGTTAGAGTTACAACAAGATGTGATAACAAAGAAAGAAGTACAAGCACAAAGCTCTTAAGTAGGAAATACATGCCTACCAAAGCTTATAAGGTTAAAGAACTTTTAGACAAACCCTTATAACATGGAGAATTTGATGTAGAAGATAAGAATCATTTATCCAAAAGAAGATTCACCAAATTTGGAAAAAGAAGGGAGGTCCCAAAGGTAGAAAAGTACAACCTCACCAAGAAAGAGACTCTAGAGAAAAGAGAAAAGAAGCTCCAATTTTTTTTACTGGTGTAAGAAACTTAGACCCTTCAAATTAGAGCTCCTATGAATGGACAACAATCAAGAAAGACATTAAATCTTATTTAAGGAGGACGTATAAAAGGTGCTCATTTCCACTTAAGAAGATCTAGATGACTTTCAGTCTGAAAATGTAGTAGAGGAAATGGCCAACCTATGCCTTATGGCAAATATATCGTTTGACCACTCAGACGAATGTAAAGATGAGGTAGACTTCTCAAACTTACACTTAGTTATAGAAGCATATCATGAGCTTTTTTCTAACTCATCTCTCAAGCTTACAGAAAATATAAGAAGAGTGGTAAAAATATTTTCTTACCAAATTGATGCTTTAAAAACCAATTATTTTCCTTTAAACCATTCTTCCTTTAAAGAAAACAATTTGATGGAAGAAAACGAAATAGTGAAAAAAGAGCTTAAAAACTTGAAAGAGAATTATAACATTATTAGTTTAGAGTTTAAGGAAAATTAAAATAAAAATATGTCACTTACTTTCAAAATCAAAGCTTCATATAAGAGATTGTCTGAAGATGACCATCCTCTAATGTTAGATAATCTAATTATAGAAAAGAAGACTCAACAGAGAGTTATATCATCAACTACAAAAGAGCATAAGAGATTGAATCTTTTAATATGGTTATCATGAAAAATTTTCGACAAAAGAGGAATGGACTTTGAGAAAGAAGAAATTGAACTCATTCATTGTCAATTAATAATAAGCGAGGTGATCAATGGGCACATAAAGTTTGATCGTACAAGTTTGAGATTAACCTCAAATTTGCAAAAACTTGACCTTGTAAAAGGGCTACCCAAAACATCATTTATGAAAATAGGTTAAATGTGCAAGAAGGAAAGGTTGAATATGTATTAAAATGTCTTCAAATTTTTGCAAAGTTGCATATGATAGTGTGTTAACAAAGGGAAGTTTTTAATAGAACAAATTTAATAGCATGCAATTTATCAAGTTTAAAGAAAAGAAGGATTTACACTTAAAATTTTCATAATGGGTCATTTGTAAATGCAAACTACATCCAGATCTTGATCAACTAATCATGTTTCTCTAAGTATACTAAATTTTTGAATATACAACAAAGTATTATTTAGAACTTGATCACTCTTGGCTAGATAACCCGAGTATTGTTTGAAGCGCAACTACTTTGGCCAAGACTTGAGTATATTTTGGAATGCAATCACTCCTAACTAAAATGGTTTTACAAAGGAAGATTGCTTTATGTAGAGTGTTGAGGAAAGAGTCATTGAATATTATTTTTTGTTTGTTAAAAAACTTAAACTTGAGTATTCACCTTCAAAGTTGCATTTGTTCACACATGGACATAGAGATGCATTAAATGCACTTCATGTAGCATTAAATTTTTAATTCTTCTTTAAACAACATCCTAATAGTTGACATGACTTATTAGGCCTAGGTTAGAGAGCTTACGCCCAAACTGAAGTAAAGCACTTGACCCTGAACGACATATAGCCATTACAAGGTTTAACATAAGGCGTGTCAAGATGCTTGTTGGAAAGGAACACATTCATCGAGATATCTTTGATGCTTGTTGGTAGACCTAAAGATGAAAAACATTTTATGCAACACATAAAGCTTGTAGAGAATTTCATGAAGTAAAACATTAGTTTGACATTTGTATGTCGTCTGACTAAAACTTTGCTTATCAGATGAAGCAAGAGATTACAATGTGTTACATCATATATTAGATGGAGCACTAGCATCTGACATGATCTATTTTAAAATTATTGCCTTATAAATAAATCATATTCGTCTATATGTACTTTATTGTTGAACTATACTTAATCCAAATCATCAAGGGTTTGTTGTACTTTACTCTAACATCATTCAAAAAGGATATGCTCTATGAGATATGCATGAAAAATAAGAAAATTAAAACATTTTTTTTCGAAGTAAGAACATTGTTTCTACATAAAGGCTTGAACTTATTCATATAGATTTATTTGGTCGTACAAAAATTACGTCTACTAGTGGTAAGAGATATGGTCTAATCATTGTAGATTACCACACTAAATTGGCATAGGTTAGATTTCTTACCCATAAAGATGAAGGTTTCAATGCCTTTTATAAAACTTTATAAAAAGTTTGAAAATAAAAAAAAAATAACATTATATCTATCAAAATTGATTGTGGAGGAGAGCTCACAAACAAACATTTTCAATAGTTTTATGATGATAGTAGTTTCATCATAATTTTTTCACTCAACATGCATCATAAAAAAATGGTGTTGTAAAGAGAAAAAATAGGTCATTGCAAAAAATGGTTAGAATTATATTGATATCTAGTTCAATTCCCTAATACTTTTAGGTATAAGTAATAAACACAACCTATTGTTTGAAAAACAAAATTTACATTGAACCTATTCTCAATAAAATTCATTATGAATTGTGGAAGGGAAAATATATAGCATATCACATTTTCATCTTTCCATATGTTAATGTTGTATCATAAGAACCAAGGAGAAATGATGACTCCCTTTGTTATTCCATGGAGAAGATTGTCACTTTCATGGAGGAAGAGATGGTAATGGAAAGTGGAAGAAAATTATTACTAACCAAGCTTCCTAAAGAAACTTTTTCTCTTCCTAAGGAATGTTCCTTGAGAATAAAACTTAAGGAAAAAGGTCATCCTTTAGTGATCTTTGGGAGAATAAGCGTGTTTTTTTAAAAGTAAATTCAATTATCATTCTTTTAAGAGTATTTTTTACAAGAAGCAAGGGAAGCTATCTATAGAATGGAATAGCTTCTCTTGCACTGTGTATAGATGATGTGGGGCTAAACATTACATTGGTCAAAAATTTTGAAGCCTCTTGGAATGAAAATTTGTGTGCTCTTTGAAGGCCTCTTTCAAGTGGTGCGACACTTCTATTTGAAACTTTCTTCACTTGCTTTTGTGCATCTATTTCTCGTCTTGCACGCCTATTCTTGGCCCCAAACAAAGACCCATAGTTGGCCTAAATAAGTCTTTTAAAAAATACAAATAATTTGTACACTTGAACAAATATTTACAAAGCTAAGAAGAAAAAGAAAAAAAAGTTTTAATATTCTACTCTCAAATTAGAGCCTTCTTCCTTGAAGCTTCCTCTTCATCAATCTTTTTAACCATAGATATAGTAGTTGGTTGTTTTCTAACAAGAACCTTGACAATTTTGACTCCAAAATAACCATGTTTTGTTATTTTGAAACTTCAAAGGTTTATAGAGTCTATAACCCTAGGATTATAATAATAGAATAAGTTATCCATGTAAGGTTTACATATCGTGTCTAATAAGAAATTTCATGATTGTACATTTTTTTTTTGTAATTTTAAAATTAATTAGAAAAAAATGAAGAAAGAAGCATATTCACCTCAACCATACCGCATTGAGGACGAATCTAATTCTACATCAAAAAGACAAAGTTGAAGACCAAAACCAAATAATAGAAACATGTAAAGAAGATCATCTATTAGAAGAAATCCTTGAATATTCAACTAACTAAGTAAGAACAAGATCCATGTTTCAAGGGAACTTTGTCTTCATATCTCAAATTGAACCTAAAATTGTCTATGAGGTGTTAGCAGATAAAGATTAGGTCCAAGCCATGTAAGACAAGTTTTACCCATTCTAAAATAGCAATATCTAGATGCTTATGGAGGTTCCCAAAGATAAGACAATCATGTGAGCTAAATGGGTCTTTCAAAACAAAATGGACAAATAAGGTAACATTGTGAGGAACAAGGCTAGACTAGCAGTCAACGAGTACTCTTAACGAGAAGTCATAGATTGTTGAAGTATAATCAATAGTTGAACCATAATATATCTCAGTTGTAACATGTTGCTCACAACTATTATGGTTAAGAATCAACTTGAAAGACTACAACATCTATGAGAGTAAAATCCCTATCTATTGTGATAATAGTGTTATCACCAGTCTTTCAATCCCATTTTGCCTTCATGTTCCAAACACATTGAAATAAAGTATCATTTTGTAAGAGATAGGGTTCAGAAAGGTGCTATAAACTTTCAATTTGTACATAGAGAAGATCGACTTGTTGATATATTTACAAAACCATGTATAGAAGATAGACTCATAAGGTGGAGAGATCTTGTTGGAATGACTTTTATAAAAGACTGATTAATTCCAAGTGTATATTTTATATTTGTTAGCAATCTTAGATGCATAGTCTTAGATGTTACTTATAAACCATGTGTACATTTACATCTGATAAATAGTTATATGATTCTATACATACACACAATGTATAGCATGTGCAACTTAAGCAAAGAAGGAGAAGAGCCTCAGTGACCCACTTGGATGAGTTTAGTAGGTCAAAAGCCAAAAGTTTGAAAAGTGACCCTAACATCTTTCTACCTTGTCCATCTATAAATTTGTCACACATGTTGGAGAAGTTATGTCTTTTGTCTTTCAACATTAAAAGGACTATTATTTAGAAACTTCTCAAACAAGAAAACAAAAAGAAAAAAAGAAAAATCTTTCTTCCATCCATAACACATTTAAAAGAGAAAATAAAAAAGTATACAATCACCCTTGGACCTCCAAACATTACCTATTTAAAATGGGTTCAAACTTATGTGTTAGCATGACTCATTAAGTCACGTTGAATTGGAAAAAATATAGTTATTTATAAATGCGCATCAAACTAAATCATTCTCACTTAAATTGGAGTTTAAATGGGTTTGAATAAAGTTGGGGTTAACATGTAACTACCAACAATAGCCCATTATCATATTTTCACTATAATCGTTTTCTTCTTGTAATTATGTAGTTTGACACCTTGGTCTCTTTTAATAATTAAATATTGTTCAATTGTGTTTGAATGGTTTGGATTGTTAAGTTATTTGTTTGTTCAATTATATAAATTGACACTGATCTTCATTTATTATCTTTATGATACGCTTTGACTATACTATTATAAAACAGGATGTTACGAATAAAAAATGTTTAAAACATCCAACCTACTAATATGTTATAAGTTGAATCATTTTACAAAATTTTCAACTTAATAAAATGTGAATCAAGTTGAATTAACTCCTTTTTAGTTCAACTCATCATTATTCTTTTAGGGTTAAATATGCTTTCAAACCCTAAACTTGGACATGAAATAGGAATTCATTTTTATCTTAAATTTTAATACATTGTGGTCTCCAAATTTTATAATCCAACAGATATACTCCTTTTAACTTAATGACATCAATTTTTTTTTTAATTGTTAAACAATAATCTAAGCTAACAATTGAGTTGAAACATATCAATTTGAAATGTCATTTATTATGTCAAAAGTATTTTACCTACTTGGATTGAAAGGATTATAACTATTCACTTTTAAGGAACCAAATTGTATCAGAATTTAAGGTAGAGATAAATCCCAATTTTGTATCCAAATTTAGAGACTAAAAACATATTTAATTCTTATTATTTGATTTTATTATTATTATTACAAGTGTGATTGAGTTATAATTTTAAGAACCAATATACCTCTAAATCAAAAAGCATTCTTTTCATTAAACTATGATAATAATAATACTAAGAAACAATAAACATTATTTTTACATATATCACGTGCATATTTAAAATATTAATTGTCCATTTACTCTATCATCATAATAATTTTCATAGTACTATTATCAACATTATCACTCCAATCATACTTAACTTTGACAGTCACAATCTTCATCTGTTCCATTTCCTCGCTTATCACTCTCGCCCCATCATTATCAATCAACCACAAACACCACTAAACAAACTCACAAAATGTAAGTTATGTAATTTCAATTTAAAATGTAGTACTAACATTTAAAAACTGAAAACCAGGAAATTTTAAAACTATAAACCACGAAACTGAAAATTAGTTTTACTTTTTAAAAATTAAATCTAAAGTCATTCCAAACAAACTTGGAAACAAATTAATATACTAAGACTTCAAGACAAAATTTAGAGTTCTTGATATTTTAAGAGACAATTACAAATTGAATAAAAGACACGAGTTAAAGGGAACCTGTGTTCTTGAAACATAGGTAGACTACGTTGGTGAAAGAAAAAAAAAAAAAAAAAAAAAAAAAAAAAAACTCAGGACTTGTGAAACTTATTCCGTATTGTCATGCAAAGCACCAATATTTTTCACAGCTAGATAATATTAATCCATTAGTTGATTATTGCTGACGTAGATGTGTAAAGTCTTCCGTAGACAAGCTTACACAAAAAAGTAAAACGAACAAGGAACACTTACAAAATTTACAACGTATATTCTTTGTTCAACATTATGCCACATAGTTTCCACCATTCTTGTTACAAAAACAAGATACAAGAATTCTCTTGTCGTATCTATCACGAAAACATAAGTGCATACACAATCACAGCTAGCCTCTAGTAGCCATAGGGACAGCTATACAATGCCAACAACAATTAATGCAAGCTATTTTAGTAGGCAGTTTTAACAACTTTGAATATTCATCACTTAGCCTCTGGAGCGCTTTTGCTTCCCAAAATGATTTCCCGTTTTCAGAGCGATCACGGAGCTCAAAGTCATGCCTGGCCACACTTGCTTAGGCAAGCAATTCCTTCTTCTAGATAATCTTCCCTGTTAATCCAAAACTCTGGTGCATCCTGTGTTTAAAATATGCCAACAACAGCCATCACATCTACATTGACACATAAGCCTATGCATAGAGAAAAACCAAAAAATTAACAGCTAACTCAAACCTTCATTATTCCTGCAAGTACAGCACCTCCAAGGTACACCATGTGCTTCCTACGTGGTGGATCCTCTATTCTTAGTCGTAATTTCTGATCACCATCAGAACAGAAAAGGTGACAATACGGAAAAATAAGTCGGCCGAATTCGTCATTATAAACTTTCACATACCACAGACTGTTCTCTTTCTTTTTTAAAGCGTCCTGTATTTCCTTAACTTACATGGTTGCATGCTACTGCCATTTTTGGAGGTACCGAAAAGGAAAGTGATAGATCCATAAACTGAGGGACTACAGAAAAGCTTTAGATTTAATTCTTTTTTAATTTTCTAGTGACACCACGTTGGGTTGGGAGGAGCACGTCTTGATGCAATCACGATTCAAAATCATGAGCTGGGAATGTCAATTTAAGGTTAGAACATAATACCGCCAAAAGGCCATATTTAACTCAAGAGAAACAGACCTTTTCCTTCCATACAGATCAATATCTTCATAATTTACTCAACAAAATAATTCTCTCTTTAGGTATTGATAAGTACCCAAGCACTCGGGGAACTCACCCTCACCCTCAGAAGCTATAGCAATTAAGAGAAGAGAACCAAACACTAAAATACTCTACCTCGCAGGTAGCAGCCATTTCCAAGACATTGACAACAGCCTCCAATACAAATTGATAAGTACCGAGGACTTCGGGAACCCACCCTCAAAAGCTAAGGAGGAGAACTAAACATTTAAATACTCCATCGAGCAACCATAAATGTGGGACTTGAGGACCCCATAATACCCAAGTTCCTATCAGGTATACATATACTACATAGCTGATCCCGATAAGGAACTCCATAGGCTAATAAGAATTATTGATTGTTTCTAAATTAACAAGCAACAACAAGTTTAAATACAAAATAAAAAAACTTCCTTTAATAATACACATGCTACATTGGATACACATGCAGAAGCAAAAGAAAAGAAGAAGCCTAAGCTTACCTTCAATCCATCTTTGTTACCCTTCAGGACAACATCAAGATAACGATCAAGTATTTCTTTTTCCAATCTGAAAAAATGGGATGGAGGAAGAATATGAATTCACCAACTTTAACTTTGAAATACAATAAGGGGTGGTAGAACTGGGATCAGATTATAGAATCTAGAAACACTAACCAAAGAAACAAGAATGTCTTTATTGGTTTTATAGAACTCCTCAAACAGTAACAACTCTCAAAAGAATTAGTTTCATTTCAGTTATTTCCCCCACAAAACTGTGCATTTGTATTTTTCACCCCCAACTACTAACAAGCTTTCCCTATTGTCTTTACTCAACTAAATGACAGCTGACCCCATTAACTATTATACATTATAATTTTTCTTATTCTTTCTCTGATACATGTATTTCGTAGAAGGTTTATCAATACTCCCTACTTTAAGTGAGACCTTGTCCTCAAGGTGGAATTGAGGGAACACTAATTGAATCTCATAAGCTTAACTCCAAACTATTCTCACAAGCTCGAAATGTTGCCACTTGAGCAACACCTCTACATCAATCCTAATCGGCTCCTCTTACTGTGGAAGAACATACAGTAACTACTTATACCGGAATGAATGGTTATCTTGATTCATTAGAAATTGGACATGTGAGGAAATTTGTTGTTGAGTTACGTGCTTACTTAAAGACAAATAAACCTTAATTCAAAGAAATCATCTCTTCTACCAAAACATTCATTGGGAAGCAGAAGTCCTTTTAAGGGACACTATTAAAGAACAGATGGAACTACAAATCTTAGTAGATACTTTTACAAGATGTTTTATTTTTTCATAGAAAAAAATTCGCTCAAAAACAAATGCAAAAATGTCCATGAGCATTTTGTCTACTACTGAGGATAGCTTCTAGAAAAATTTAGAGCTCCCTTTCTTCAGTCAAAGCAACAGGTAAAGGTTAGGTTGTGCAGTAGAGAGGTCAATGTAATTTTGGGTTTTGTTATAATTTTTTTATGTTGTTAATTAAGAGCACCAAAGGCTGCACTTGGAAGAATATGAGGAATAAAGAAAATGGACTGAATTGTATGGTAGGTCCATGAAAATATATTATGTAATGTTATTTTCTACATGTTCATGAAGACTTGAGCCCAATTTGAATACAACATATGACAAGTCCAAATTCACATGATCTAGAAGAAGCAATGGGCTCAAGTTTATGTAGTTGAGCTAAATAATTGTTTAAGCCAGTTTTCTTTATTATTAATGTAATTTTCATATTTCTTTTTATTTAAATATTTCAAATGTCTTTTAAGATGGTCTAGGATAGTGTTCTTAGGCTTCCTAAACCATAATGATAAGTAGTGGGGTAGTGCAGAGTCAATTACAGTCGAAATAAGTACTGGTGGAAATTTATTTCTAACTAGAGTCTTATGGGCCTATACTACTTGTCACCCTAAAAGCTTATAAATATGAACATTTTATAAGAAGTTAGAGATATATCAATTTTGAAAGAAAACTATAGTTTATCTTTGTGAGAACTTTGTGAAGTTCTAAATTATAAGAACTCAAATTTGATCTTTTCATATAACTTGCCGTGATCAATCTCGTGACTTATTACTCACCTTTTCATATTTTTTAAGTGTGTCGTCAATATCCTTCTCCATGTTGAATATCAGATCAGTCTCCCTTATATGTTCTCATCTGATATCAAAGCTTCAGCTCTTAGCTCTTGACATTCAATGAGTTTCTTTATTTTTTTTTTCCTTTCAATTTGTTTTTAGGACATTGAAAGAGAATTATTAAGAAAGAAGAAGGAAAGAAATGAAAGAGCATAAGATATAGAGATAAAGGGAAAACGTTTGGTGAGTATTGGGAAAAGACATGATGTAATTGTGATAAGAGAGAGATGGAGAAAAGAAAAACACAAAGCTAGTAGAAAAGAAAATTAGTGAAGAAAAAGAAACAAAAAGAGGAGTTGAGAAAAATAAAAGATAAGGAGTGAAGAGAAAAAGAAGAAAAAAAAGAAGTTGGGGAAAAAGGAAATTCAAGAAAAACTATAGAAGAAAAGAGAAAAGGAAAAATAAACAAAAAAGAAGTGGCCAAAAAAAAGAAAGGAAGATATTTTTTATGATTGCGCAAATATTGTTGTTTTGTCCATTCAACAATGAGAGGAAGAAATTTCCGTAAGATTTCTCAACAATACATAATTTATTACCAATCAATCAACCGTGTTTGCAGGCATTCTAGTTCTGAAATGAAAAACTAATAAAAGGACGATATTTGATCCGGCTATTATGTTTCTCTTGGTGGAAGTGTACTCATGACATTCCATAACGAAGGTCTTCAAAGGAGGAATAATATGATCTAGAAGGATTAATGTAATTTTGGGTTTTTTAATAATTTTTTTATGCTTTTAATTAAGAGTACCAAAGGTTGTGTTAGAATCCCTTGATTTATGTTGTAGAAAATATTTCCTTGTACAATTAAGAAGAAGAAGAAGAAGAAGAAATCTACACGAATATTGAAGGAGAAGAAAAAATAAGGTGTGCATATTGCAAAAGGCTTTATATGGACGGAAACAATCCCATAAGAAATCTACACGAATATTGAAGGAGATGAAAAAATAAGGCAAAAGGCTTTATATGGACGGAAACAATCCCATAGAGCTTGGTTTGAAAGATTCATAAAAGCTATGAAGCAATTTAGCTACAGACAAATTCGTGGAGATCATACTTCGTTTACTAATCATTCAAGGAATGAGAGGACACCAGACCTTCTAGTTTACGTTGATGATATTTGGAAACTAGAAATGATGAAAAAGAGAAGAATTGAAACAAATAGACCAAGAATTTGAACTAACAGAGCTAGGAAGACTGAAGTAGCCTACTCTAACCAGGGAACTTTCATATATCAGCAAAAATATAAAACTGATTTGTTAGCAAAAGCTGGAAAATTTGGGTGCAGACCAGTACCAACTCCCAATGGATCCTAATCACAAGTTATGTAAGGCTGAAGAGGAACCAGCGGTAGACAAAAATATATATTAGAGACTGGTCAGAAATTAATATATCTACCCAAACATTGCCGCATTTAGTGAGTATCATCAGCCAATTTATGCATGAACCAAAGGAAACTCATCTTCATGCTGTTTATAGTATTCTACATTACTTGAAGGGTGGCCTTGGAAAGGGAATATTATTCAAAAGAAATGGAAGACTAATTTGAAGCCTGTACTAATGCATATTATGCAGGTTCTCTTGTTGATAAAAGATCAAAACAACTACATATTTACTTTCCAAGGTGGAACTAAGTGATATGGAGAAGCAAAAAACAGAATGTGGTTGAAAGGTCATATGCTGAATCAGAATCAGAATCATATTAGATGTGAGTTATTATGGCTAAAAATTATAGTAGATGACTTGAAGTTTAATTTGGAGGGACCCATGAAGCTCTACTGTGATTATAAGTCAGCAATAGACATTGTAAATAATCCCATTTAGCATGACAGCACAAAACAAATGGAAATAGATAGACACTTCATTAAGCAAAGAGTAAGAGGTTTAGTATGCATGTCACACATTCCATCTGAGCAATAGCTGGCTAATGTGCTGACAAAAGGACTCAATACCACAAACTCCAATAATCTCATAACCAAGCTGGGAATGGAGGATATTTATTCCTCAACTTGAGAAGTGTTGACATATGGATGTAAATATTACACATTTATTGTAAAATAAATATAGATTGATTGAATAATAAATATAGATTTGTTTGTAAAATCCATAAAATTAAGGGATTGAGATTACAAATTTATTTGGTAGATTTGCTCCTGATTTAGAGTCTTTCTTTCTGGACATCTATTTCCTTTATTACAGGAGATTTACTTCCTTTTATTAGGATTTTGTTTTTCCTTTAAATAACCATGTATTGTTTATTTGTGAGATCAAGAAAAGTAATCTCATAATTATTGCTTACTGCCTACACAATTTTTCACACCGACAAGATAAGGATTCTGCTGTTATTAGTCTTAGAACATCAATATAGAATTCTAGAAGGTACTCTCAGCCAAAGAAAAATGCACTAGGAGGCACTTTAAATATTTTGAAAAATGGACAAAAGGCATTCACAAATATGTATCCACACAGATATGACATTAACTGTCACTTACATCTAATTATCACTACCATGGATCTAGCAGAAAAACATACTGAAGGGTTGAGACTAGGGCGTGCAATACATGTTTGGGCATATATAACAATACTTAAACTCTCGAAGTTTTAGAAAGAAAAGTTTTTTAAGAAATGTATACAGCAAGAGTGCAGACTGTTGCACCTGCCCAAACAGTTAAAGCGGGAAAAGATAAGAGAGACTATTCCATAACAAGACACGTAATATAAAATGCAAATACTTATTTAGAAGTAATAAGAATATAAACTAAAAAATCAGCAACAAAAGATTAAGAACAATTAGAACCAAGGTAAAGAAGAAATGAAAAATTACCGGCTTGGTAATCCAGGATACATGGTGCTCCCTCCACTTAAAACTATGTGTTGATATAGCTGCAAGACAAAACATTACAGCATAAATAAATTGCATGAAAGTTTCAAAATGCCATATCAGAGACAGGAGTGCTGTGAAAAGATTATGGAAAGTGTGCAAGACCCACTAGAGCTGCAGTGGTTCTATTCATAAACGCAATTTTTTCACTTAAAGGAATATTTTAATGATAGATATTTGGACAGGTGGTAGATAACGATGCAATTTAATCATAACCCATGACTCAATACAAATATGATCATGTAATAGAGATCTGACGTCAAATCAAAATATTAGTACAAAGATTGAGAACTGGCTCGATTGAGAAAGCAGAAAGGTGTAACGGTGAAGACAGAGAGCGAGAAAAGAAAAAGATTTTTGCACAAAAATAATCGCCCAAACTTATTGAGTCATACTTTCCACCTCAACTTTTATACAATGCAAGGATACAGTGATTTTCATTCCAGCCAAAGAGTTCCTTAGTGTCAAAAATCAAAGAATATATGATTGTTGAAAGAAATGCTCTTGGGACTAGTTTGGCAGGAAATGACAGACCACATAAAAAAATTCATTAGGCTCGGTGAGTAACTGGATTGAAGTTATAACAAGGTATAGCTAAAGATTAGGCTAGATAACCTCCTTTTCATAAAGTGGTAATGATTGTTGGGTAGTTTGATTTGACACTACTTCACACCAAAAAAGATGTTGATTCTAGCTATATATAATGTAAAATTTGGAAATGAAAGTTTTCTTTCACTTTTCAAGAATGAAAACTAGACTCGTTGAGACACACGTACACCGTGAATCCAAAACAAAAGCAATAGTTTGTTGAAAGATGAAAACAAGAAAAATATGTCTATTACATGGAACTCCAAATTCATTAAGTACACGGGATTTTTAAGTGTACTTTTGAGACACGTGCAAAAAGAATACACTAAATACCAAGAACTCCAAATTCATTAAGTACACGGGACTATAAAGTGTACTTTGGAGACACATGCAAAAAGAATACACTAAATACAAGGAATCTAACAAATGCAATAGTTTGTTGAAAGATGAAACAAGAAAAATATGCCTGGTAAAAGACACACTTATACTAGGAGAAAAGAATTGGCTGAACAGGAGGGGGCTAAATGGAGGTGATGGACCATATGCATAATAAGAGGGAAGAGGAATTGAAGAAAATGACCACTCGAGAGAACATGCCAATGGAGGAGTTCTTTAGAAGACAAGAAATAACGTAACCAAACTATAGGAAACATATAGACAATGAGCTGAATTTGTGTATTTCTGAGACAACACAGGTGCTTTATTTATGTTGAGAAAATTGAATCAATACAATAAATACAGGAGATAAGGTATTATCTAATAATAAAGATAACAGAATAAATGGAAGTGTCCCTGATAATACATACATAATCTAGATATTCTTGATTCTAAATAATACTCCTGAATGTAAAAGATTTGTGCTTTTTATCTATAATTATAATATTCCATCTCAAGTTAGAGCATATTAGTCACATGTGCTCAACTTGCTGCAAATATGACAGATCCTTAGTCCTCCTAGAGACATAGGAAATATGCCTGTCAACTATTCACTTGAGTTGACAAATCTAGTGGTAGTGTCTCCAACTCAAGCTTTTCTCTTGTGAAATGATAATCTACCTCAATATATTCAGTCCTCTCAAGAAAGACAGGAATAGAGGCAATGTGTAATGTTGCTTGATTGTCACATATTAGGTGACTTGAGAATTTTCTTCAAATTTAAGCTTTTTGAGGAGTTGTTTTAGCCATGTGAGCTCACAAGTGACTAATCTCATTGCCCTATATTATACTTCTTCTCTTGATCTTGACACAACATTTGGTTTTCGTACTTTTCAACATTAAATTACCTCCGATAAGAACACAATACCTTGAAGTGGAGAGTCTATCACTTGGTGACCCTACCCAATCAACATCAAAATGCCCAACAATTTGAGTATTTCCCTTGTCTTCATAAATAAGGCCTTAATCAAAAGCATTCTTAATACACTTTAACATCCACGTGATTGCATCCCATTAGTCTTGATCTTGAAAGAGAGAGTTTAGAAATTGACTTATTACGCTCACTACAAAGTCAATATATCAAGGACAAAATATGGTTCTCCTTGGTCAAGTACAACTTTGACACTGAAATACACTGGTGTCCACAGGCGTAGCATTCAACATCTTTGTTTTTCTTATAAAATTACCACAACATATTTTTTGTAAGATATGATCAAACTATCATTGGATTGCTCAACTTCTATACCAAGGAAATACCTCAAATGTTAAAGATCTATTGTTTGGAATTGTTGAACGTGTTTTAGTTGGACAATACACTACCTGTGATAAAAATATCGTCCACATATACAATATGACAGATACATCCTTGGAAAGAATGACAATAAAGCTGAGAATGATCAGTGCCACTTCGTATTATCCCAAACTATTGGGTGGTAGACCGAAAAAACTCAAACTATGCACAAGGTGATTGCTTGAGAACATACAAGAACCTGCGAAGATGACATACCATATCGGAGACACTCCTTGAGCAACAAATGGAAGAACTTGCTCCATGTACACTTCCTCATCAAGATAACCATGTAGAAATGTATTCTTGATATCAACATGAAACAAAGTCCAATGATGAATAGTTGTAATGGAGAAGAGAAATTAAATGTCATTTTGGCAACATAAGAGAAAGTGTCAGTATAATCTTACCCATAGACTTTTGTGTATCCTTTGACAACTAGGTGAGATTTATAGCAGTTAATTTTGACATCAAACTTTGTTCTAAGAGTGTATAACCACCACCAACACCCAGCAATTTATTTGTTAGCTAGAAAAGGAACCAACTTTCAAGTACCATTACTTTAAAGGGCACATATCTCATCAATCATCACTTGTCACCTTTTTGGGTGAGATAAAGCTTCACCTCGGGAGTTAGCAACAAGAACATAATAAGGGTCTTGTACTACAAAGTCAATAGATTGAGAGTCGCATTGATATACCTATGGCAGTGTTGGCATCTAAAGGCATGGTAAAGTCATTTGGTGATGAAGAATGATTGACAAAGGTGGGAAATTGACTACATATATCTTGATTAAAAGGATCAAGTATATAATATGAGACGAAAGAAAGAGATGTTAGTAGAAACAAAATACTGACTAAATTTAGGAGAGAAATACTAGTACCATTTTTGAGAACGATACTAACCTAGAAAGACACATTTCAACTACCCAGGAGAGGGTTTATTTTGACCAGGTGTGAGATTATGTACAAAACAGATAAAACAAAAATCACATGGAAGAAGAATGTAAGATGAGAATAAGGAAAATTGACAAAATGACAACCTAATCATTAAGGATAGATAATGGCATCTAATTAGTGAGATAACATGTGGTTAAGATAGAATTTTCCCAAAAATAAAGGGGAACATGAATAGAAAGGAGAAGGTTCCAAGTAGTTTTTTCATTAGCTACTCCACTTTGTTCAGGAGTATCGAGACACGAAGATTGCCAAAGAATACCATTAGATGCCATAAATTGTTAAAATTAGTATGATAGGTAATCACAAGCATTGTCACTCTAAAAAGCATGTATGGATATACTAACCAATGGTTTGATTTTATTATGAAATGAGTGAAAGATAGAAAACATTTTGATCGATTTTGCATCAACCAAATTCAATTGCATTTAGAATATTCATCAATAAAGTAAACAAAATATCTAAAACCAAAAGGAATAGCAATACAAAAAGGATACCAAATCTTTATTATTAGAGGGTACCATATTTTCTCTATTTATTGTATTGATTCCGTTTTCTTAAGATAAATAAAGCATCTACATTGTCTTAGAAACACATGATATCAACTCAATGTTTCTATTTCCTACAGTTTAGCATGATATCAATGTTTATCCTAATAAAGTTTATTGGGCCTATCATACCACTACTATCGAGTTGCTAAAAGACCACCCACAAATACATAATTCCCACATTCGAGATGTTCAAGCCCTTTTGTATGGGATTGTGTTTGAAATCTCACATTGATTAAAGACATGATCAAAGTTCAGTATATATTCGGGTGGTACGATAGGTCCAACAAATTTAACTAGGATAGACTTGGATACCATTTCAGAAAGTAGCCTTTAACATAAGTCGATCTCACAATATAGGTTTGTAAGATGAAGTTTGCACTCACTCAAACTATAATTTGGTCATATCTCTAGTCGATGTGGGATCTCCAATAATACCAAAGAGAAAACATGTGGCAATAGAATTTAAAAACTCAAATCTAAACAAATGAGATATCACAACCCCCTAGAATGGGCTTAAGAGGTCCTGACAATCATGCCTGTGACGACAAGTGGGATTCAACAAAACTAGACACATGGGTTGCACCTTTCTAGCCTACCACTGACCTCAAAGGCGATGGTGGAGCCACGTGGCAACTCCATTCGAGATGCAACCACCAACGTTGTGATCACCCGCATGGTGTGCACCTTTCTATCCCACCACTAGCCTCAAAAGCAGCAATGGTGGATAGTGGCAGTGGCTGTTGTTTACGTGGCAGCGTAGAGTTCCTAAGACTGGGAGCACATATACCAACCTAAACTATGTAAGGAAAAAAAGAAATATTTTATTGAGAACAATTACATTCTCATCATCTCTACTTCTAACAATCAATCTCTACAAAATAAGAAAATAAAATATATGTTAAAATGAATATGAACATTGTTGAGATATTTTCTACCAATCAATATGAAGATATTCAGAATAATTTTATTTTAATAATTCGCTATTTGCAGCAATGGATTTCAAAAAGAGTATCGTACCATCATCCGATTGTCAATATCCATTTCCTGAATGCAGCGAAAAACCATGTCAGCCATTCCATCACCTTCTACATCTATGAGATCCTGTTCAATGGGGAAAAGGCCAAGCAATCATAAATGCCAGCAAATTACATGCTAAGTAATTAAGCTAAAATTACAAACATAGTGAAAATACTTTTGTTATCCTCTTAAAGAAGAATTGCCATAACGATTCTGATGGGATTTTCACTTCGAAAATATGTCATTTAAAGAGACAAAAAATAAATCTGTCTTTAACAATAGAAAACATTAGTCAAATGGGCAACAAATACCTACCGGAGTGAAAAGAGCCTCAGGAGCTTGGAACCTTTCGGTACCTACTTTAATGACCCTTCCATCTGGAAGCTGATTCACATAAGATAAATTAACATGGAGGAAAAAAGGGAAGGACTATTATGAGATTGATATTGACTTGATATGATGTGATATACTACAATGTGTGATTTGATTGTAAAACCTAGAGCATGAAACCTTAATTATACTAATTTTAGATAAATAATCATGACATAAGGAAATATGATAACCTCCCATCCCCTTCACCGATGCTCATAGGATAAACAATACATTACTCATATTTTCCCTCCCCTACTCTTTTCTTGGACCAAATCAAACAACAGAAGCCTCCCCTTCCATCCTTTAGACCAAAAGCACCACGTGGGCGACAGCGATGATATCAATAATAATCAATAGTACAAAGTACTTGCATGCATTCAGGCACAAAAACAATGAATCTAATTACTGAAAGTCTTGAAAAGCACGGGTATTGAAATTCATTAAAGAACATATTCAAGTATCAACAGAACATGATCCTCCTGTCCCTCTATCCTAAGGAAAGCCATTTTAACCAGAATTTCCAACTGAATCTAGAATTATTCACACAGAACTAGTCATAAAAAGATTTCAAAATAAAATGTAGGATCTCAACTTACAGTATAATTTTTAACAAGGATGGTGGTCTCAAGCCCCAACTGGTATTCCCTCTTGTAGTCGTAACTGCGGCGAAAATAGATGGACCAACTAAGGAAAGATCACAGGACACAGAAAATCAAAGTGTGGCTTCAGATTTGTAGCTAACCTTATATAGCACAGCTTCTCTTTGATTTCCCTAACAGTCTCAAAATCAGCAGTCCTATTTAATGCATACCTTGAGGACAGAAAATTGTGTTCTAATAAGAACTTAAGTATACATAAGATATTACAACTGAAATTAAAGGAGTTGGTCCATACCCCCTCCTTGAAAGCAAATCAACAAGATAGGAGGTTATATGTCGACCAGCAACATTCATTCGTTTAGTTAGATGAGGGAAAGAATAGCCATCAACAACTGGAACCTGGATGATAACTTTCATGATTAACAGTTTTTGAACGTATATAAAGAATAAAGAATAATAATAATTTAGTATTACGGTAATGGCAAAATACTGAAAATGTTAGCCACCTTTCACACTCTTAAACCATGGATCGTTCAACATAACACTTGTGTACATGATTGGTGATCATACAGTGTTTCATTCACATACTAGACTTCACAATCATTCACAAAATGAAAATAGAAATGAGGAGTCCCCATTCTCAATAAAAGAAAATAAACAAGGAATCACAAGTCACAATATTTTATCTATTCATTGCTTCAAGAAAATTCCAATGGCAGAGTAAAAGTTTTTTCTTGAAGAATTGATATAAATTCTCTACATCAATCTTAATTCCAAACTGCAAAACCACTAAGGATGTTTTTGAGACATGATACACTGTTACTTGCATAAATCATTGGCTGGGACACACATACAACAGGATCAAAGCCAGCCACTTTGTGAGTTCTGATTCAAGCTCTCCTTTCTCAGTTGTAGGACCTTTAGATGATCCTCCAATTATTTAGCCTTATTCAAACGCCCACTAAAATGTGGGGAATCCATTCAAATGTATGGTTTATATGCTTGGTATACATATACATTAGCTGCTAACCCATGTATGTGAAAGAAAAAGGAAACACGATGGGTCCAGACTCGAAGAAGTTGGGTTAATATCGACAATGAAGGCATAAGGGGTGGTGGAGGAATTGTAATTAAAGAAATAGTGGAGAATTCATTTAGTGCAGAGAACAGGGTTCCAAAGTAGAAGGCAATGTGACAAAATGATAAATGAAGGATGTGTTAGACCTCCCATTAAAGGGGTATAAGTGAGGCAAGATAAACGGCAGTGAAAAAACAGTAACAATGACAACTGTCAGTACACAAATGTGAAAATTGTAATGCACTAATCTGTCACAGTAAAGAGAAACAGACAGACTGGGAATTTATGACAGAGCAATATATTGGGATTTGAAACAGAGTGGAGGGAGATTGAGCAGGGCTTTTTGAGTTCTGAATACTCTTGTAGAGATTGTAGTTCTTTTCTTTCCTCTGAAGATCAAGATCATCTTGTTCCTGTTGTCCATTGGTCAGGGAAGTTGTATCCCAATAAAATTCTTTCCATTTCCTTGCAATCTGATCCAGTTCTATCAGCATGACTATGGTGTCATTGAGGGAAATTGGAAAAAACTTACACTAATGAGCTTGAAGGGATGGGGGTAAAGAGAATTTGGAGACATTTCTGGTAGTCTGAGGCTCTAAGACTGTGATCAAACAATATATGATTATACTTTTGTGGGTCCATTAGCACTTACTTTTTATTAAAATTCTAATACGGATTGGTGCCTCTTGGTCGATTGGAAACCATTGTCTGGTAAGTGAAGTTACTGCTTCTTCATTTATTATCATATAATAGAAATTGGCTATTAATCTAGCTATTGAATTAAAATAACTCAGCAAACTTTAGAAAAATTAAGCTATAAGCATGCAACAAAATAGTTGGTTTTTTTTATCTGAAAAGTATAATTCAATATAAGTTGACAGAGTACATAAGAGTACTAGTTAATGTAAAATGTTATGGCAATGTTACAAATGGTACAAGCTTTCAATGAGTGGCGGATTTCAAGAAATGAGGTTACAAAAGAAGTCATTCACTAGCTGAATACTGATTCTAATTTAGACTTTTTCAACAAATTCACTAACGACAACAATATACATATATCTAGGATTCTAATCAACCAATGCTAGGGGATGGATTCAGTGACTTTTAGCTGGAGAAAGTCACGTAACTTTAGTTAATTTTCATATGTCAGATGGCCAACTTCAATTTTCCAAAAAAAAAATAAATAAAAGAAACCAATTAAAATTTGAGCAAAGTTAACTAAAGTTACGGGAAAAAGTCACTGAATCTGTTCCCCAACGATAGTGTAGATGTCCATTCTGTTTTAACACTATTTAAAAAGTATTTTGACGACATGCTCACATATCCACCATGGAATTTAAAGCTTTCATCCAATAAGTAATATTTATAAAATTACGTTATATATATAACAAATAAATTAGCAATCCAATCCAAAAATATGAACAATGCTAAACAAACTAATGATTATATTCATGCACTAAATTGAAAGAAGCCAAATATGATATTCACATAAATGCAACAGTGACATGCATTCAAAGTTAGAATCAAATAAGCTTATTCACTACCCACTGTGCAAAATATAACATTCGTTAAAGAGAGATATGACATTGTCATATGTTTGATTTAGATACTGTGCCCAATTCAATTTAAGATTTGTTATAACAATCAACAAGGGAACAAGCTTGTAAGGTTCGGCATCATAATATTTATATACAACTAACATTGTGCAAAAATTGACTGTAGTAAAAAGCAATGTACAAAGAAGGAAAGAAGTGAGATTGAAACAAATAGACAAAACCTAGTGTCATTATAGTGGTCACCATAACAAGAGGCACAGAAGCTAATTAATTACCACATGAGTGACACCATCACCAGAGTCAATAACTAATCCAGTCAACAAACCTGAGACAAGTAAAGAAACGTTGAAGTGAAAGGTGAAAGAGGGCACAAAGTGAGCACATGTTGGAGAAGGAAGAGCAAGTTTTCCAGAGAACACATTGATGGGAAAAAAAAAAAAAAAAAAAAAAAACCCCAATTTAAAAAAAAAAGA
>Ga0214545_1000555_pt1 | contig 60657 bp, 58 predicted proteins | sample CNSS4metaG_FD_160064 | JGI IMG/M metagenome (GOLD analysis project Ga0214545, IMG submission 160064) | Root nodule microbial communities from cowpea collected in UCLA plant growth center, Los Angeles, California, USA - CNSS4 | ecosystem: Host-associated > Plants > Roots > Nodule | place: USA... | reverse complement strand
GCCGTCGTCATCGCCGACGCCGGTGCCGTCGGCGCCGACCGTATCGCCGACAGGCCTTGCACCACCGGGCATCGCGGCGCCGTTGCTGCCGGTGATAAGGCAGAACAGCAGCGCCACCGGTACGATCTCCTCAGCTGCGCCCTCAGGAACAGGTACGACGGTCGGATGCAGCTCGACGCCGGGGGGAGAGGTGACGAGCGCTGCGTCCCTGCCATTGTCGATCCCGCAAGTGGCTACAAGCCCCGCACCTGGTACGATTCAGGCGGAAGCCAGTGGTGCCGGTGGGACGGGTATAGACCCGAACGCTGCGGTTGTGCCCAGCCCGAACAGCTCGGCTTGCATGGAAGGCGTCTCGATGAATCTCGCCTCGCCTGCGACTGTGCTGCCGGCGAACGCTTCAGGCGCAGCACCAACGCCCGGCGTGTCGCCGGTGCTGCCGCCCGGATGCTGAAGTCGGACGCAGATCGAACCCCTAGTGGCAGGTGCAAGACGCAGGGCCGTTGCCGTCGCGGGTCGAGATGCCCGGTATTTCAGCCAGAGCGCAGGCAAAGGCGAGTGCGGGAAGGTCGATCTCCTGGTCGAACAGGCCGCTGATCGGACCCACGAGATCAATTGCCGTCTGCTGACGGTTCGATTTCGCCATGATTCCTGCCCACGCTGCTGCAACTTTCAACTCGTAGAAGCGGCATTGCCGGTCGATGCGGTACTGCTCGATTCGACGCAGTCTAGTGCTCTGCAGGATTGATCGGAGAGATGCCGGGCGTCGCGATCTCGGTCGATCCCAGCGGAATGCCCACGGGCCGCGTGGATTGCGGGTTGAGCGGCGTCGCGAGCATGCCGACAGGTGGTTGCATGCCCGGTACTGTTGTCTGGGCGATGGCACCGCCCGCGACCAGCCACAGCATGCTCCGCGAAGGGATCGCGGAGCAGGATGAGGTCGTTGAGACGATCGACCGAGCTAGCTCCCGCTCCAAGGCGCAGAGGCGGAAAATAGCTGCTGGCCGAGACGTGGAAGTGGAGGAAATCGCAAGGCGCGCAGAACTGCGCACTGAGTTGCTGCGACGGGGGTGCCGACATACAGCGTGCCTGCCGGCATGACGCCGTCGAAAATGGTGAGGCGGTCCCGTATGATCGTTCGACCTGACGGCCGATGACCGCTCTAGCCCACCTGGCTTTCGAGGGGGTAGGCAAACGGGAAAACGATGGGTCATGCCCACTTCCTGGCCGGGTATTCGGGTGCGGACCTCGATCTGAAGTCCGCGATGGACGAGCAGCGGCTGCTTCCGTTGCCCGGCACCAACGCCGTCCTGGAAAGATCAGGTGGCTCGTCGTGATTGATGTGACTGTCTAGGACCGCCTCGCATTGCTGGATATGCCGCCGGCCTACTGGAATAGCCGAGGGCAGCGCCGATGGTTCGGGCTGCCTCCATCACGTGAACCGAATATTCTTTTATCTGCTTGCGCTTGATGCGGCTGTCGGGGCCGGACATGCCAATCGCTCCCACGAGTTCGCCGGAACGACCGAGGATGGCACAAGCGCAGGCGGCGATGCCCTCGCGCCACTCGCCGTGCAGGACGGAGGAGTAGCCCTGCGCGCGTGCCAGCTCGATGTCCTCCCGCAGCTCCTCGATCGTCGTTCGCGTCGCTTCCGTGTAGCGCCTCAGATGCGGCCGGAACCGTTCCAGGTAGTCATCAGGCATATGTGCGAGCATCGCTTTGCCTGTCGCCATGGTGAAAGCGGGTGCGCGCATACCCACGCTTGTATGGGCGCGGATATGGTGAGCGCTTTCGATCTTGTCGACATAGACCACGTCGGTGTCCTCGAGCACCGACAGGTGAATGGTTTCGCCGGTGATCTCGGCAAGCTTCGTCATTGCCGGTCGCGCGACGTTGATGAGATCCATCCGGTGGATGACATGGCTGCCGAGCGCCCAGATCTTGGTCGTGAGCTCGTAGGTGCTGTGCGGCGGGATCTGGCGCACATAGCCTTGAGACTGCAAAGTCATCAGCAGCCGATGCACGTTGCTCTTGGTGAGCTTCAGCTCGCTCGCGAGGTCAGTGACGCCGCGGGGCTGCTCGCTCAGAGCAAGTGCTTCCAGGAGACGCAGTCCCTTGGTAAAAGCCTTATCCATCCACCAGCCAAAATAGAATGATATTTCACTCGATCTAGCATGGCCGCGCGAACGGCAATAGCCCGGGTGTGGAATTAACCCCGATCCTTTCGGATCGGGGCTGATCAGCCTGCTTACTGGGCCAGCAAGGCGTTGAGCTTCTCCTGCCCGTACTCTTCATTGGTGGAATTTCCAGCCGGCGAAGTCGCGCCCCAATAATCCGGGCTCCATTCGATCGCTTTCGAGACGTTGTCCGGGTTGTTGGCCCAGTAGCGCGCGAGCTTCTTGTCGGTCGCGGCCTCGAACACGACCTGGGAGGGAAGGGCGACCGGGAAGGTCGAGGTGAGCTGCGCCGCGCGCTTGGGCTCGAGCCGCCAGGACAGCAGTTTCAGCGCGTTGTCGTAGTTCGGCGCTCCCTTGGGAATCGAGAAGAAGTCGTAGTAGATGAAGCCCTGATTGAAAGTCAGCTCAATCGGGGCACCCTCCAGGGCGAGCTTGCTCATCGAACCGGTGTAGGCCATGCACATGTCGGCCTCGCCGTCGAGCAGGAGCTGCGGCGGCTGTGCGGATGTCGTCCACCATTTGGCAATGTGTGGCTTGATCTCCTTGACCTTCTTCAGCGCCCGCTCCATGTCGATCGGGTAGAGCTTGCTCTTCTCTACGCCGTCGGCCATCAGCGCCGCCTCGAAGACGAAACGCGGCCAGGCGGGCATGCAGCGCCGGCCAGGGAATTTCTTCACGTCCCAGAAGTCGGCCCAGCTAGTCGGCACGTTCTCGCCCTTGTACTTGTCCTTGTTGTAGACGAGGCCGACGCCGATCACCTGCAGTGCCACGCCCTTCTTGCGCTTCAGATTGTCCGGCATGGCCGCCAGCGTCTGCTTGGCCGCGTCGGAAAGCCTGGAATAGTCGATGTCGGCGAGACAACAGTCGCCGAGCAGCTTGGTCTCCTGGTCGAAGATGAACGTCAGGTCCCATTGAGCCTTGCCGGCCTCGGCCTGAGCCTTGATGCGTGGGCCGCTACGCGCCTCCTGGACGGTGACCACCTTAATGCCGGTCGCCTTCTCGAACGGATCGTACATGACCTTGCGCAATGCATCGCCATATCCGCCGCCCGGATCCTGCATGATCACGACGTTGCTCTGAGCCTGAGCCAGGCCCGTCCCCATCGCGATGCACAGGGCCGAGGCCAATACGGAAACCGACAGTCGCCAGCGTTTCATTCCCAGCATTTTCTCTTTCCTCCAGTTGAAATTGATCTGTGTCACGTTGCCTTGCGCGACGTGGCGAGAACGGGCCGTGCAAGGACGAGCCCTGCGACCACCAGCAGCACCTCCAGCGTCGAGACCACGGCCAGCACCGGATTGAGTCGGTAATTGATGTCGCCCCACAGCATGAGCGGGAGCGTCTTCAGCTCCGCGCTCGACAGGAACAGCGTCAGCACCAGCTCGTCGAACGAGTGCAGGAAGGCGAAGAATGTCGCGGCAGCGAGGCCCGGCATGATGGCCGGCAGCGTCACCAGGCGGAACACGGTCAGGGACGATGCGCCATGGACGGAAGCTGCCTGTTCGAGCCTGGTATCGACGCCTTGAAGCGATGCGGACAGGATCACCACGACGAGCGGAAGGCCGCCGATCGCATGCGCCGCGGCAAGGCCGAAGACGGAGCCGACCAGGTCGAAACGCAGGAACAGGCTGTAGAGCGACAGGCCGAGCACGACCGGAGGCACGATGATCGGACTTACGAGCAGCAGCATGATGGTGGACTTGCCGCGAATGCTGCTCCTGACGATGCCGAGGGCGGCCGACGCGCCCAGCACGATCGCGATTCCGGCCGACATCGCCGCGACGACCAAGGATGTCCAGAACGCCCGCATCCAGTTCGAATCGGAGAAGAACTGCTCATACCAGCGAAATGAGAAGCCCGGCGGCGGGAAGGTCAGATAGCTTGCGCTGCTGAAGGAAATGATCATCACCACGATGATCGGCAGGATGAGAACGGTAATGACCAGTCCGCCCAGAAGGCGAACTGTCCAGGTCCCGAAGCTCGCCGGCAGCCGCCCGAAAAGTCTCAGAAGCGGCCAGCCTATCAAGTCGGCAGCTGAGGCGCCGAAACTGCGGCGGCCGACATCGGCGGCGTGGCGCTCAGTCGTCGTCGGTGCGGCCTCGGTCAGCTTGCGGCCGCCCCAAATGAACTCGAAGCCGAGGAAGCGTCCGGCCACCGCGACCACCGCCAGCGTGATCGTCAGCAGCACCACGCCCAAGGCCTGCAGGAATCCCTCCGATGTGACCGAGTCCGCCTGCTGCGTGATATGCATGGCAAACATCTGGTCGCCGGGTCCCCCGAGCAGCGTGGGCGTAATGAAGAACCCGATCGCTGCGACGAAGACCAGCAGGAAGCCGGCGCCCATCCCGGGTAGGGTCAGCGGCAGCAACACGCGCCAGAACGCCGCAATGGGCCCGGCGCCGCTGGCCAGCGCCGCGCGGGTCAGGCTTTGATCGAGGCGCGCCACGCTGGAATAGATCGTCAGCACCATCAGCGGCAGAAGCACCGCGGTCATGCCGAGAAGCACCGTGCCGCGATTGAAGAGGAGCTGCACCGGCTCGCTCAATATTCCGACCGAAACCAGCAGCTTGTTGACCGGTCCGTTGCGGCCGAGCAGGACCATCCAGGCGTAGGTCCGGATCAGGATGGCGATGAAATAGGGCAGCACGATCGCGGTCGCGATCAGGGCCTGGGTCATGCCGCGGCTGCGGTGAATGAGCAGCGCCGTCGGATATCCGAACAGCAGGCACAGTCCGGCGACGGTGACCGAGATCTGCATCGTACGGACGAGCGAATCCCAATAGAGCGGTATGGCGAATACCCGCTCGAAATAGGTCGACCACGACGGCCCGCTAACGCTGATGCGGATGAGATCGATCAGCGGGAGCAGATAGATGAAGGCCAGAAACGCGAGCGCGGGCAGGAGCAGCAGCGCCGGATCCTTCAACCTCCTGACGAGATCGAGATCCGCAGGACGGCCTGCCTGGGCGCCGATCGATGCCGCGGTCATGCAAGCACCCAGCAGTCCGCGGCGCCCCAGCTCACGTGCAGACGATCGCCGACGGCCGGCAGCGGCCGGTCGGCCATGTCGGTGCAGCGGATCAGGAGAGGATCTCCACCCTCCATTTGCGCCTCGATCCGCAGGATCTCGCCGAGGAAGATCGCAGACGTGACGCTGACGGGCGTGGAATTCGCAGCCGGCTCGTTCGACACGGCGATGCGTTCCGGACGCACGAGCACGGTTGCGCGTCCGACGTCGATCGTGTCCCGGCTTTCGGCGCTGAACACGTATCCTGCACGGTTCTTCATCGTCAGTGTCGATCCGCGCTTCTGCAGGATCTCGGCCTCGATCAGATTGCTCTCGCCGACGAACGAGGCGACGAAGCGATCTGTCGGATGCCGGTAGATGTCCAGGGGGCGGCCGATCTGAACGATCTTGCCAGCGTTGAGTACCGCGATGCGATCGCTCATCGTCAGGGCTTCGCCCTGGTCATGAGTGACGAACAGGATCGTGCTGCCGATGGTCTGGTGAAGGTCGCGGATCTCGATCTGGATCTGTTCGCGCAACCTCCGGTCGAGGGCGCTGAGGGGCTCGTCCATCAGCACGACCTTGGGCTTCCTGACGATGGCGCGGGCAATCGCGACGCGCTGCTGCTGTCCACCCGACATTTGCGAGGGAGACTTCGTCGCATGCTCCGTCAGCCGCATGATCTCCAGCGTTTCGGCGACGCGCCGCTCCGCAGTCGCCCGGTCGACCCCTGCCATCCGAAGCGGAAACGCGACGTTCTGGCTGACCGTCATGTTCGGAAACAGCGCGTAGCTCTGGAACACCATGCCGAAGCCGCGCTTGTGCGTGGGTACGTTGTGGACCGGCTTGCCGTCGACGAGGATCTCGCCGCTGTCGAGGCTCTGGAATCCGGCGACAAGGTTGAGCAGCGTCGTTTTTCCGCTGCCGGATGGGCCAAGAAGCGTGATGAACTCGCCGGGCTCGATGTCGATGCTGATCCGGTCGACCGCATGAAAGTTGCCGTAAGCTTTCACCGCTTCACGGACGGCAATGCTCGATCCGAACGCGTCGCGGTCCCGGAGGCGGCCGGTCGGCAATGTCCGAACGTTCGCATCGCCAGAGCGCATCGCACGCTGAGCCGAAGGCTCGCCCATTCTATCCTCCCAGTATGTTCTATATTATAGAACGTCATTCCAATTATTGTTGGAGCAGCGCGTCGTCTTGTCAAGTCGCGCCGCCTGATCGCGGCGCAAAGGTGCGCTGCTGCGGCCGGCTGCGCGCGAAAGTCCTGGAAATGAAGGCTCCGCCGGCGAAGCCAGATTGACAGCATCGTCCAAATCCGCCTAACATAATTTGGAATTGCGTTCTACAATATAGAACAAAGCCGGGAGGATGATGGTGTTGAGCGAGCCTCGCGTCATGGCGAAGCACATCGAGCCGGGCATGCGCGTCGCGCTGCCCGTCGATTACGCCGGCGTCTCCATGGCCATGACGCGTCCAATGATCGAGCATGGCGCGGGCGATCTCGATCTGGTCTGCGTGCCAACCGGCGGATTGCAGCTCGACCAGCTTGTCGGCGCAGGTCTGGTCCGGACGGTGGAGACCAGTGCGGTCTCGCTGGGCGAAGCAGGTGGAGCGCCCCGGTTCAACGCGGCGGTCAAGGAAGGCGCGGTTCGACTGAAGGACGCGACCTGTCCTGCCATCCATGCGGGCCTGATGGCGGCGCAGAAGGGCAGCCCCTTCATGCCCCTTCGCGGGCTGATCGGAACGGATCTGCTGCGCCACCGCGACGATTGGCGTGTCGTCGACAATCCGCTGGCGGATGGAGGCGATCCGATCGTGCTGATTCCCGCCATCAAGCCTGACGTCACGATCTTCCATGTGCCGATGGCTGATCGCTTCGGCAATGTCTGGATCGGGCGACGCCGCGAGCTTGCCGCAATGGCCTACGCTTCGCAGACAGTTCTCGTCACGGTGGAGCGCATCGTCGAGGAAAATCTGCTCGCCGACGAGATGAGCGCGGCCGGCGTGCTGCCGGCACTCTACGTCACGGCAGTCGCGCGCGCACCGAAGGGCGCATGGCCATACGGTTTATGGGGCGAGTATCCCGCCGATAGCGCGGAGATCGCGCGTTATGCGAAGGCCGCGCGAACGGCCGATGGCTTCTCGGCCTATATGGCGCAGGCGCAGATGGAGCCCGCGTGATGTCGGACGTTCTCCCTCGCGAAGTGCTGATTTGCACGATCGCGCGGCTGCTCGATGGCGTCAGGCATGTTGCCGTAGGCGCCTCCTCTCCGATTCCTGCCGCCGGCGCGATGCTGCTGCGTGCAATGAAGGAGGCGCGTGGCGCCGTTGGTCCACGCATCTCCATCCTCGGTTCTGTCGAGCATAATTTCTTCACCAACGGTTCGGCGGAGCTGTTCGATTGTGCAGGTCAGGGCCGGATCGACGCGTTCTTCCTCGGCGGCGGCCAGATCGACGGCCTTGGCAACGTGAACCTCGTCGGCACCGGTGACTATCCGCGCTCCAGCGTGCGCTGGCCCGGCTCGTTCGGGTCGGCCTATCTCTATTTCGTCGTGCCGCGGGTCATCCTGTTCCGCGAGGAGCATACGCCGCGCGTCTTCGTCGAGAAGGTCGACTTCATCAGTGCCCCCGGCGTCAGTCCCGAGGGAGTCTTCCGGAGCGGCGGCCCCGTGGCTCTCTTGACCGGCAAGGGACTCTTTCGATTCGACAAGACGCGGCCGGGGTTCGAGCTGGAGAGTGTTCACCCCGGGCACGATCTTGCGGAGATCAAGCAAGCGACCGGCTTTCGATTCGAGCATGACGCCGAGCCGCGGCAGACCGCGCTGCCCGATCGATCGACACTCGACGTGCTCCGCGGCCGCGTGTTCGACGAACTCGCCGAGACCTATCCCGAATTCGCCGCGCAGATGCGGCGCGAACTTGGAGCGGTGGACGCATGAGCAGGATCAAACGGATCCCGCATTGCAGCCATTGGGGTGCGTACACGATTCTCGTCGAGGATAATCGCATCGTGGGCGTCGAGCCGTTCGAGCACGATCCGGCGCCTTCCCCGATCATCCATTCCATTGCCGAATGGGCCAATCCCGAACGGCGCGTGCCGCGGCCGATGGTTCGTTCCGGCTGGCTGGACAAGCGCGAAAACAGCGATCGCCGCGGGCGTGGCCGAGAGAAGTTCGTCCCTGTCAGTTGGGACGAGGCGACAACGCTGGTTGCCGACGAAGTGCGCCGCGTCGCCGACACGTTCGGGAACGCATCGATCTTTGCGGGCTCCTATGGTTGGACGAATTCGGGGCGCCTGCATCATGCCTCTTCGCTTCTGAAGCGCATGCTCAATCTGGTCGGCGGCTTCACCCGGCACGTCGATACCTATTCCATCGCGGCGGGTCCGGTCATCCTGCGCCACACCCTGGGCAGTGACGACGCGTGCGGCGGCCGTGCCAATACGCTCGACACGATCGCGCAGCACACCGAGACGCTGGTGGTGTTCGGCGCTCTGTCGCCACGAACCGCGCAAAACGAGGCCGGAGGAATAGGCAGCCACCGCCTCGAGACTTATCTCAGGAAGATTGTCGAGCGTGGCGTCAAGGTCATCCACGTCTCGCCGCTGAAGGACGATCTGCCGGACTGGGTCGATGCCGAATGGTGGCCGATCCGGCCGAACACCGACACGGCGCTGATGCTCGGCCTCGCCGGCGAGATCGTGAAGGCCGGCCGGCACGACACGGATTTCCTTGCGCGCTGCACCAGCGGCGCGGATCGTCTTCTTCGCTATCTCGAAGGCAAGGCGGATGGCGGACGAAAGGACGCCTTGTGGGCCGCCGGCATCTGCGGGCTCGGTGCAGGCCAGATTGCCGAGCTCGCAAGGCGCCTGGTCGACACGCGGAGCATGTTGACGGTGAGCTGGAGTCTGCAGCGTGCCCATCACGGCGAACAGCCGTTCTGGGCGGCGCTCGGACTGGCCTCAATGATCGGCCAGATCGGGCTGCCGGGCGGCGGTGTCGGCTACGGCTATGCTTCGCTGGGAGGCGTCGGGGCCCCGCTCAATCTCGGCAAGTCTCCAGCCATTTCACAACTGAAGAGGCCGATCGACAGCTTCATCCCGGTGGCGCGCATCAGCGACATGCTGCTCAATCCCGGTCGGCCATTCAGCTATGAAGGCGAAATCCGCTCCTATCCGGATACAAGGCTGGTCTATTGGGCGGGCGGCAATCCCTACCACCATCATCAGGATCTCAACCGCCTGTCGGAAGCCTGGACGAGGCCCGAAACGATCATCGTGCAGGACCCGATGTTCACCGCGACAGCCCAACGGGCCGACATCGTGCTGCCGGCGACCACGTCGATCGAGCGTAACGATCTTGCCGGCAACAGGCGCTCCGACTTCATCCTGGCCATGAAGAAGGCCATCGAGCCGCTGGGCGAAGCCCGCTCCGACTTCGATATCTTCAACGCGATTGCAGGCAAGCTCGGTGTGGCCGAGCGCTTCAACGAAGGCCGCGACGAAATGGGTTGGGTCCGGCATCTCTACGAAGCCTGCCGCGACGACGCCTCGAAGCGATTTGGTTTCGCCATGCCGGAGTTCGATGCGTTCTGGGAATCCGGCTATGCCCACTGCCCGGTCAAGGCAGACCACACGTTCCTGGCCGACTTCCGCAACGAGCCCGAGGAACACCCGCTCAACACCGAAAGCGGGAAGATCGTGCTCGGCAGCAAGACGCTTGCCAGGCTCGACTATCCCGACTGCCGCTCGCATCCTGCCTGGATCGAGCCCGCCGAATGGCTCGGCACTGCAGAAGCTGGCCAAATGCACCTCATCTCGCATCAGCCGGCCGGCCGTCTTCACAGCCAGCTTGAAACCGGCCCATCGAGCCGCGCCATGAAACGCAATGGCCGTGAACAGGCCCGTCTTCATCCTGACGACGCGGCTGCTCTCGGCATCGTCGACGGCCAGACGATCCGCATCTGGAACGACCGTGGGGAATGCCTTGCGACGGCAGAGGTCAGCGACGAGGTCCGCCGGTGCGTGCTTGTGCTCCCCACCGGCGCCTGGTTCACACCGACCGGCAATAGCGGCCTCGAGGTCGCCGGCAATCCGAACGTGCTCACGCTCGACATCGGCACGTCTCAATTCGGCCAAGGCTGCTCTGCGCACACCTGTCTCGTGAGGGTCGAGCCTTGCCCCGCCGACCGGCGCGATGCGTTCGAAGCCTATCAGGAAACGCTCGCCGCGCTCGCGGCTGTTTAACAGGAGCTTGGACCATGTCCGCAACCGCGATCAGCCGCTTTCCCGTTCCCGATATCGCGACGCTTCCTACGGATATCCGCGCGCGGATCGAGGCCGTTCAGGAGAAGTCTGGATTCGTCCCGAACGTCTTTCTGACACTCGCGCATCGTCCGGACGAGTTCCGGGCGTTCTTTGCCTATCACGACGCTCTTATGGACAAGCCCGGGCCGATCACCAAGGCCGAGCGCGAGATGATCGTGGTCGCGACCAGCAGCGCCAATCAATGCCAGTACTGCGTGGTCGCGCACGGCGCCATCCTGCGCGTGCGGGCGAAGAATCCGCTGATTGCGGACCAGGTCGCCGTCAACTACCGCAAGGCCGATATCACCGCGCGGCAAAGGGCGATGCTCGATTTCGCGATGAAGGTCTCGGCACGCGCCTATGAGGTGGACGATTCCGACCTCGTGGATCTCAAGGGACATGGATTCACCGAGGACGACGTCTGGGACATCGCAGCCATCGCTGCATTCTTCGGCATGTCGAACCGCCTGGCCAACGTCACCAGCATGCGTCCGAACGACGAGTTCTTCGCGATGGGACGCTAAACGCCGCGAACGAGAGCTGCAATGGTATCGCTGGTCATCGACAGGCGCTTCCGGGGCCCACCCAACTCCGGCAACGGCGGTTATGTATGCGGATGTCTCGCAAGGCACGTCAGTGGAGACGCCGAAGTGACGTTGCGCGCCCCGCCGCCGCTGGAGCGGTCGCTCGACGTGTTGACGGGGGCCGACGGCGGGATCGAGTTGCGCGAGAGCGGCAAGCTGCTCGCGACGGTGCGTGCAACAGACATCGAAGTGCCGGACGTTCCCAGGGTAAGCTACGAGGCGGCCGAAGAGGCGGCCGGCCGAACACCCTACGACGAGCAGACCCATAACCTTCCGACTTGTTTTGTCTGTGGCCCCGCGCGTGGTCACGGCGATGGTCTGCGCATCTTCGCAGGCCCGCTGCGGGCCGGCGCCGTCCCGGGCAAGCCCGTCGTGTTCGCGGCGTCCTGGGTGCCTCATGGCAGTCTGTCCGACGAGGACGGCCATGTCGCGCCCGAATTTGTCTGGGCCGCGCTCGATTGCCCGACCGGCTATTGCAGCGTGGGCGCCCGTCACCTCGGGCTGAACGGTGACGAGACGGCCCTGCTCGGACGCATGGCCGCGCGGATCGATCGCTTACCGCGTCCCGGAGATCGATGTGTGGTGGTGGCGTGGCCGACGGGGCGGGAAGGCCGCAAGCTCTTTGCCGAAAGCGCTTTGCTCGATGCAGAGCAGGAGGTGCTGGCGACCGCCCGAGCCACCTGGCTGTTGGTCGACCGTCAGGTCCAGCTCGGAGCAAGTGCATGAACGTGGGTGGAAGCAAGGTATGACCAGCCGCGAAGCAGAGCTCGAACTTCGTCAATCCATCATCGACGCGTGCCGCGAGATGGCGGCGCAAGGCATCAACCAGGGAACGTCCGGAAACATCAGCGTTCGAGCCGACGACGGCATCCTGCTGACGCCGTCCGGTCTTCCCTACGACCGCATGAAGCCCGAAGACATCGTGGCCATGAAGTGGGACGGCTCATGGACTGCATCGGCCGGCAATGTTCCGTCGACCGAATGGCGTTTTCACCTCGACATCCTCAAGTCGAAGCCCGAGGTCGGCGCCGTCGTTCACGCCCATCCGGTCTTCTGCACCATCATCGCGATCATGAATCGCTCGATCCCTGCGATTCACTACATGATTGCCGCGGCCGGCGGCAACGACATCCCCTGCGCACCCTATGCGCAATATGGTACGGCCGAACTGTCGCAGGCGGCCCTGAACGCGCTTCGCTATCGCCGCGCCTGCCTCCTCGCACATCACGGGCTGATCGCCATCGGTCCCAACCTGCGCAAAGCCTTGTGGCTCGCGGTGGAGGTCGAGGTGCTCGCCAAGCAGTATCACGGCTGTCTTCAACTCGGCTCTCCTCCGCTGCTACCGGACGAGGAGATCGACAGCATCCTGAAGCGATGGGGGCAGTACGGCCTGCGCGATAGCGAGGGCAAGCCAAAGATTACCCAGCTGTCGAGCTAGATCACGAATAATCCCCTGCCTTGCGAGAACTCATGGCCTACACTCACGACGTCAGCGTCTGCGGCACTTACATCCTGGATATTCTCGGGGTCCCCGTTACCGAGATCCCACCCGGAGGTGGCCGGTTGCTGATCGAGGAAATCCGGCTCGCGGTCGCCGGCACGGCCGGCGGAACGGTCGTTCCTTGCGCGCGGCTCGGCTTGAAGGCGCTCGCGGTTGGTGCCGTCGGCTCCGACGAGAAGGCTGATTGGATGCTGAACGCGCTGGAGCGCGAAGGCATCGATATCTCTCTGATGGAGCGAATGACCGGCGCTCCAACCTCTGCAACGATTTTGCCGATCCGGCCCGACGGCTCGCGTCCGGTCCTGCATGCGAGGGGCGCCTCAGCCCGCTGGCGGATCGCGCCCGAAACGCAAGTAGCCGCATGCCGGAGCAAAATTCTCCATCTCGGCGGGGTCGGCTCTCTGCTTGCGATGGACGGAGCGCCTTCCGTCGCATTGCTTCAGGACGCGAAAGCCGCTGGTTGCACGACGACGCTCGATCTCATCCAGGCGCGGCGTGAAACGCTGGCACTGGTCGAGCCGCTGCTGCCCTATGTCGACTTCTTCATGCCGAGCATCGATGAGACCAGTGCCATGGTCGGAACCGACGATCCAGCCTCGTGCGCGCGGTTCTTCATCGACAAGGGAGCGGGGGCCTGTGCTATCTCTCTCGGCGCCGACGGCTCGTTCGTGATGACCCGCGACGGACGCCAGTTTACGGTGCCGGCGTTCGACGTTGCCGTTCGCGATACGTCGGGATGCGGCGATTCCTATACGGGCGGCTTCATCGCGGGGCTGGCTCGCGACTGGGACCTGCTCGATTGCGCCAAGCTTGCGACCGCGACGGCCGCGATCGTCGCGACGGGGCTGGGTTCGGGCGCCAATCTCGTATCCTTCGAGGAGACCGTGAAGGCCATGAACACCTTGCCAGTCCGCAAGCCGGCTCGCGCCTGATCTTTTCAACGCCGGTAAAGAACCAACATTCATTGGAAATAACAGGGGAGAACGCAACATGGCCCGACATGCGATCGTGACGGGGGCAAGCCGCGGCATTGGCCGCGCGATTGCCACTGGCCTTGCCAGGCGAGGCTACGATCTCGCGCTGACCGACATCGCGGCCCAGGAGAAGGTTCTGCTCGAGACCGTCGCAGAGGTCGGCAAGCTTGGCGGCCGCTGCATCCCGGTGCTGGGCGACGTCAGCGATATCGGCGATTGCAGGCGTGCGGTGGCTGAAGCCGTCCAGGGTCTCGGGCACGTCGATGTCCTCGTCAACAATGCGGGCATCCTCAGGCTGGCGACCATCGACGAGCTGACGACGGATACATGGGATCAGACCTTCGCCGTCAACACGCGCGGCGTCTTCCAGATGACCCAGGCCGTGGTGCCACATATGAAGGAGCGCAAATACGGGCGGATCGTCAACATTGCCTCGCTCGCCGCTCGAACGGGCGGTCCGGGACAGTCCCACTATGCTGCATCGAAGTCGGCGGTGGTCGGCTTCACCCGGGTGTCGTCCATGGAGTTCGGCGGCTACGGCATCACGGTCAATGCCGTATGCCCGGGCATCATCGTGACTGAGATGGGGATGAACAATCTCCGCGACCCCGAGCGTGTCGCCTATTTCGAGAAGGTCACGGACCTGCACCGGCTCGGGCAGCCGGAGGACGTCGTCGGGCCCGTTGCGTTCTTTGCGTCTGACGATTCTGCGTTTGTGACCGGCCAAGCCCTCAACGTGGACGGAGGCATCTTCTACAGTTAGAAACGGGGTCGATCCGCTCTAGCTAACCTATTGCGGCTCGATGCCGGCTGCCTTGATGATCCTTCCCCATTTGCCGATCTCAGCCCTGAGAAAGGCTTCAAGGGCTTCCGGCGTCGCGCGTTCGGGTTCAACCGGGGACATGCTGAGCTCACCAAACCGATTGATCAGGGGGGGATCCTTCAGCGCGGTCTGCAGCGCGCCGACGAGTTGGTCGACTACGGGCTTCGGCGTGCCGCGCGGGGCGTAGAGGCCATACCAGGTCGTCACGTCGAACGTGGGAAGGCCGGCCTCGGCCGAGGTCGGCACGTTCGGCAGCGTTGCAACCCGCTTCTTGCTCGTGATCGCGTAGCCCTTGATCGTGTTCGACTGAATATAAGGCGTCGGCCCGGTTGCAGGGTCGCAATAAACGTCGATGTGGCCGGCGATGACGTCGTTCAGCGCCGGGCCCCCGCCCTTGTAGTAGATCGGGGTGAGCTTGGTATCGGTGGTGCTCATGAACATCAAACCGCAGAGCTGTGAGGCCGAGCCGAGACCGACATTGCCGAAGGTGATCTTGTCGCCGGCATTGCGGATCTGCGCGATGAGCTCGTTGAGATCCTTGGCTGGAAAGTTCGGCCGCGCCACGAGGATCATCGGGACGTCGGTGACGAGCCCGATCGGGGCGAAATCGCCGACCGGATCGAACGGCAGCTTGGCGTAGAGGGCCGGCGCGGTGGCCTGGCCGACATGCATCAGCAGCAGCGTGTAGCCGTCGGCGGCCGCCTTGGCGACACGGTTGGTGCCGAGCGTGCCGCCGGCGCCGACGACGTTTTCGATCACGATCGACTGTTTCAGCGTCGCACTCATCGCGCCGCCGAGGATGCGTGCGATCACGTCGCCGGGACCGCCAGCTGAGAACGGCACGATCATCGTAACCGGGCGGGTGGGGTAGTCTTCCGCAATGGCTGCGCGGCAGGGATAGAGCAGGACAAACAGGATCAGCGATCGTACGAGATACGTCATCGAACACTCCCTGGCGGCAATGTTTTAGTCGTCGGAAGGCGCCGCCTCCTTGGCTGCCGACGATTTTTCGATCATGTCGAGCGCGGCCACCGCAGCCGCATTGATGTGGTCGACGCAGCAGCGCTCGGCGAGGTCCGCATCGCCGTTCTGGATCGCGCGCCAGATCGCGGTAACCTCGCGCAAACTCTTGTTGATCCGCTTCGGCTGCGACATCGAGGTGATCCGCAACAGCTGGATTCGGTCATGCAGCGGCTTGAGCATGCGCTCGATGAACGCGTTGCGGCAGCCACCGATCAGAGCAGCGTAAAAGTCGGTCTTGGCTTCCAGGCATCCGACGAGGTCCTGCTTGGCTGCGGCTGCCTTCAGCCGGGTCAGGGCTTCCCCGATCCGGCGAGCCACTTCCGGGTCGTGAAGCCTGGCGCATTCACGGCCGGCGAAGCCTTCGAGCACCGCGCGGGCGGCGTAGAGCTGCCGGGCCTCCTCCAGGCTGATCGTGGAGACCACGGGGCCGCGGTGAGGGACCGTATTGACCAGCCCGTCGGCCTCGAGGGCGCGTAGTGCTTCGCGGATCGAGGGGCGGCTGACGCCCATCATCTCGCAGAGCTCGCGCTCGACCAGGCGCTGGCCCGGTTTCAGCGTGCCGGACATGATCGCCTCGCGCAGCTTTTGCGCCACCATCGCTCGGACGGTCGGTACGTCATCGATGCGGAGTGTCGACTGCAATTCGCGGCGTCTTTCCATGTCCGGGCCTTGGTTGGAATGATTCAATACCGGTTTACAGGCAGAATCATCATTTCGGCAATTTGAACGTGGGCGGGCTGATCCAGGGCGAACACGATCGAGCGGGCGATGTCGGCCGGCTCGAGCGCCATCCTGAACTGGTCGAAATAGTCCTTTTCCTTCTGCTTGTCGCCGCGGTAGCGGGTCAGGATGATGTTGGTCCTGGTCAGGCCGGGCTGGAGCTCGGTGACCCGGATCGCGGTGTCCGCCAGCTCGCCCCGGAGGGTCTCGGTGAACATGTGCACGCCGGCCTTGCTGGTGCTGTAGGCCGCCATATCCGGGATTATACGGACGGCGTTGATGGAGCTGATGTTGACGATATGGCCGGCGTTGCGCTTGACCATGTCGGGGAGGATCGCGCGGGTGACGCGCATCAGGCCGATCAGGTTGGTCTGGATGATGTTGGACCAGTCGTCGGCGGAGCCGGAGTCGAAACGCGTCCGCCCGCCGATGTCATGGCCTGCATTGTTGATGAGAACATCGACCGGCCTGAAATGAGCAGGAATGGCCTCCGGCAGACTATCCACGTCCCGGGAATCGCTGACGTCGAGCTGAATCGGAAACACCTTGTCGCCGACGGTGGCCGCCAGCTGCTGAAGCGCCTTGGCGTCACGATCTACCAGCACGACGCGGCGGCCGCTGTCCAGCAGCGCCTTGGTGATGGCGCGTCCCATGCCGCCGGCAGCGCCGGTCAGGACGACGGTCTGGCCTGGTTGTTCGGTCATCTCAGCACTCCCATTCCAATGCTCTCATGCGATTGACCAGCCGCCGTCGATGGGCAGGCTGGCGCCGGTGATGTCATTTGCCGCGGTACCGCAGAGAAAGACGGCCATGGCGGCGACCGCATCCATTTCGACGAAGCGCTGCGTCGGCTGGCGCTCGCCAAGATATTCGCGGGTCACGTCATCGACGGGGCGTCCGCTATTCGCTGCCATCGTCGCGATCTTGTTCAGGATCGCCGGCGTCGGCAGCGTACCCGGGCAGAGCGCGTTGCAGGTGATTCCGCTGCGGGCGGTCTCGATGGCCACCGCGCGGGTCATTCCCAGAATTGCCGCTTTGGTCGTGACGTAGTCAATGCGATCTTCGACCGCGCGGCTCGAATAGATCGAGCCGATATTGATGATCCGGCCCCAGCCGTGCTGCTTCATCGCGGGCAGCGCAAGGCGGATCAGGTGGAACGGCGCCGACAGATTAACAGCGAGCGCCTGGTCCCAGCGATCGGGTGGAAACTGCTCGATCGTCGAGAAATGCCTGACAACGGCGTTGTTGACAAGGATGTCGATGGCTCCGCAGCGGTCGAGCAGGCCGACCATCATGCTCTCGATGTCGTGGCGCCCGGACAGATCGGCAGCGGCGGGGATGACCTCGACGCCGAAGCGGGCGCTGAGGTCGTCCGCGGGCTGCTTCGGCGCAACGAGGTCGTGCAGGACAATGTTGCAGCCCGCGCCGGCCAGGCCTTCCGCGATGGCGAGGCCAAGGCCTGCGGTCGCGCCGGTCACGAGTGCCCATTTGCCCTTCATCGCAGCCTGCCCGCTCTTATTTCTTGTCGAGCTCGGCGAAGACTTCCTTCGCGTTGCGGAACGCGTCCACGCCGGCCGGCACGCCGCAATAGATCGCGACCTGCATGAAAACCTCGCGGATCTCCTCTTTGGTCGCGCCATTGGCGAGGGCGCCGCGGACGTGGGTCTTCAGCTCGTGCGGACGGTTGAGCGCGCAGAGCATCGCCAGATTGAGGAAGCTGCGCGTCTTTCGCGTCAGCCCTTCGCGGCCCCAGACGTAACCCCAGCAATACTCGGTGGTCAGATCCTGCATCGGGCGGTTGAACTCGTCGGCTGACGCGATCGCCTTGTCGACGAACTCGCTGCCGAGCACGCTTTTGCGGATTTCGAGGCCGCGGTCGTAGGTCGCCTTGTCCATTCTGTTCTCCGTTTCGCTTTCGAGCGGTATCAGGTCTTGGGCCAGAACGGCTTCGCCAGCGCGAGCTCGGGCGGGAACACCGTCACCGGCACGCCGGATTGCCACTGCACGATGGTCATGCCGGCGCCGACGCGGCGGCCTTTCTGGTCGAACTTGATTTCGCCGAGCGGGTAATATTTCGAGGGACCCGCATCCATGGTGCGCAGCGCTTCGCCGACGGCAACGCGGTCGGCCTTGCCGGCCTTCTCCAGCGCGTCCTTGATCACCCACATGTCGCCATAGGTGGAGATTGCATTCTGCGTCATCCACGGCTCCTTGTAGCGGGTCTTCAACTCGGCGATCAGCGCCTCGTGGCCCTTGGCGCCCCAGCTCGCAACGCAGGTCAGGACTCCCTGGAGCAGTTCCGGGCTCACGGTCTGCAGCATGTCAGGCTCGGCGATGGCGATGCCGAACGAGATGGTCGGCACCTTGCCCTGGCCGAGGCCGAACTCGTTCATCTTCTCAAGCAGCAATTTTGCGTCCGAGATCACGGTCGGCAGGAAGAAGAGCAGATCGGGCTTGGCCGAGCGAATCTTCTGAACCAGCGACGTCGCGTCCGCCAGCGGCGGCGTGAAGGTCTCGTCCACGATCAGCTGCAGCTGGTTCTCTGCCAGCAGGCCCTCGCGCATCGATTTCGCCGAGGCGATCGACGCGGCCGTGTTGTCGGTGAGGATCGCGACCGTCTTCGGCCGCTTGCCCGATGCCGTCTCGGCCAGCTTGATGATTTGCGGCAAGGCCTGACGGGCCTGTGAGGCTGCCGTGGCCGAGGTCTGGAACACGTATTTGAAGCCGCGATCCGTGATCAGATCGGAGTAGGAGAGGGTGAGGACGGGCAAGTTGGCGCGTTCCGTGACCTCGGTGACCGCGAGCGTGAAGGATGACAGGTAGGCGCCGCTTGCCGCGACCAGGTCGCTCTCCTGCGCCACCATACGCTGGGCGGCGTTCTTGGCCTTCTCGGTGGTGTCGCCGGAATCGAGCACCACGAGCTTCAGCTTGGCGCCGCCGAGCGCCTTGACTCCGCCTTGCGCGTTGATGTGCTCGACGGCCATCTCGGCGCCCTGACGCATCACCGTGCCGGGACGGGCGTAGATGCCGGAGATCGGCACCAAGAGGCCGACTTTCACCTCAGATGGCTGCTGGGCCCAGGCACGGGATGCGATCAGCGTGCCGGACGCACCCGCAAGCAGTGTTCGACGGGTGATCCTGATCTTGCTCGTTGTTCTCATGACAATCCTCCTCCCTGAAAAGCGTGCGATGCTATTTCTTCGGCCAGAACGGCTGCGCCTGCGCGAGCTCGGGCGGATAGACGGTGACTGGCACGCCCGATTGCCATTGCACGATGACGACGCCGGCGCCGACCCTGCGGCCCTTTTCGTCGAACTTGAGCTGTCCGCCGGGATAGTATTTCGACGGTCCGGCATCCATGGTGCGGAAGGCCTGCGCGACCGCATTGCGGTCGGCCTTACCGGCCTTTTCCAACGCTTCCTTCATCAGCCACATGTCGCCATAGGTCGAGATGACGTTCTGCGTCATCCAGGGCTCCTTGTATTTCGCCTTGAGCTCGGCGATCAGCGCCTCGTGACCTTTCGAGCCCCAATTGGCGACGATGGTCATGATGCCCTGCACTGTCTCCGGGCTCACGCTCTGCAGCATGTCCGGCTCGGCGATGGTGATGCTGAAGGACACGGTCGGGATCTTGCCCTGGCCAAGGCCGAACTCGCTGATCTTCTCGAGCCCCAGCTTGGCGTCCGACACCGCGTTCGGCATGAACAGCAGCAGATCGGGCTTGGCCGAGCGGACTTTCTGGATCAGCGGCGTCGCATCCGACAGCGGCGGGGTCCAGACTTCCTCGACGACGAGCTGGAGGCCTTCCTGCGCGAACAGCTTCTCCTTCAGCGCCTTGGCCGTGGCAACCGAAGTCGCGGTGTTGTCCATCAGCATCGCGACCGTCTTCGGCTTCTTGCCCGAGGCGTTCTCCGCGAGCTTCATCAGAGTCGGCAAGCCGAGCTCGGACTGGCGGCTCGCGGTCGCGGCGGTCTGGAAGATGTATTTGAAACCGCGGTCGGTCAGAAGATCCGAATAGGACAGCGTCAGCACCGGCAGCTCGGCACGCTCGGTCACCTCGGTGACCGCCAGCGTGAAGGACGACAGATAGGCGCCGGTGGCCGCGACGAGATCCGGCTCCTGCGCCACCATGCGTTGCGCCGCGTTCTTGGCCTTCTCGGTGGTGTCGCCGCAATCGATCACGACGAGCTTCAGCTTGGCGCCGCCGAGCGCCTTGATGCCGCCCTGCGCGTTGATGTGCTCGATACCCATCTCGGCGCCCATCTTCATCACCTGGCCGGGGCGGGTGTAGATACCCGACAACGGCACGATCAGTCCGACCTTGATCTCGGCCGGTGTCTGCGCGCGTGCCACGCCGGCAAGGCCCACGGCGGCGGCGCCGGACAGCACGGTCCGTCGCGAGAGTCCCTTCGATGTCTTGTTCATTTTGTTTGCTCCCTGGTCTCTTTTTATGGTCGTCACATGCCGAGATAGGCCTTGCGCACGCGGTCGTCGGCGCGCAGCGTGTCGTTGTTGCCTTCGAGCACGACATGGCCGGCTTCGAGGACGTAGCCGTGGTCCGCGGATTCCAGCGCTTCCGCCACGCGCTGCTCGACCAGCAGCATGGTCAGCCCGGACTGGCGGCGAATCTCAATCAGCCGATCGAAGATGAAGTCGGCGGTTGAGGGCGCCAGCCCCATCGAGGGTTCGTCCAGCATCAAGAGTTTCGGCGAGGAGGCGAGGCCGCGGCCGATCGCGAGCATCTGCTGCTGGCCGCCTGACATCGTGCCCGCGAATTGGCTGCGACGCTCCTTCAGCACCGGCAGCCATTCGAAGATGCGCTCGATGTTGCTCTGCCAGTCGCGTCGACCGCTCTCCGTCATCGCACCCATCTCCAGATTCTCCATCACGGTCAGTGACGGGAAGACCTGGCGGCCCTCGGGGACGTGGGCGATGCCGAGATGGGCGCGCTGCGGCGGCGGCACTGCGAGGAGGTCGACGCCGTCGAAGGTGATGGCCCCGCCGCTCGGCTTGACGATGCCGGAGATGGTCTTGAACAGCGTGGTCTTGCCGGCGCCGTTGGGTCCGACGATCGCGACGAACTGGCCGGCGCCGACATTGATCGAGATGTCGTTCAGCACGGGTTTGGCGGAATAGCCCGCGCTCAATCCCTCAATTCGCAGCATGGCCCACCCATTTCTTGCCGAGATAGGCCTCGATCACCCGGTTGTCGCGCGTCACCACTTCCGGCAGGCCTTCGGTGATGACGGCGCCGTGGTCGAGCACGACGAATCTGTCGACCAGCCGGACCATCGCCTGCATCGTGTGCTCGATGATCGCGATGGTCATGCCGTCGCGCGCGAGCTGCTGGATCACGGCGACGACCTCGTCCGCCTCGCCGTGGCCGAGGCCCGCGAGGGTCTCGTCGAGCAGCAGGATGCGTGGTTGGCCGGCGATCGCGCGGGCAAGCTCCATCAGCCGCAGCTCCTTGGTCGAAAGCTCGCCGGCGACGCGGTCGGCGACGGCGGAGAGCCCGACACGGGCAACTGCATCGGCGGCAAGCTTGCGGGCTTCGTCGTCGGACCGCGCGCGCACATAGGCACCGACCACGACATTGTCGAGGATCGACATGCGCAGGAACGGCCGCATCACCTGGAAGGTGCGGCCGATGCCGGCCTCGCAGATCACGTGCGGCCGTTGGCCGGACATGTTGCGGCCATCGATCAGCACCTCACCCTCGCTCGGCTTCAGGAAGCCGTTGAGGAGATTGAACAGCGTGGTCTTGCCGGCGCCATTGGGGCCGATGATGCCGAGGATCTCGTTCTGGTGCAGCTTGAAGCTGACATCCTGCACCGCCTTGAGCCCGCCGAAGGACCGCGACAGGTTCTTCACTTCGAGCACGACTTCACCGGTGGCGGCGCGCTGCCGGGGGGCGGGCTTCAGCGTGGTGACGTTGGCAGCCGATGTTTCGGGCAGGTCGGAGGCAGGCGCCTTAGGCGCGATCCGTTTGCGCAGGAGATCGCGCAGCTTCCAGAACAGGCCTTCCGGTGCCAGCAGGATGACGCAGACGATGGCGAAGCCGAAGATCACGCCCTGGATGCCCGGGAAGCGTGCGCCGGCCTCGGCGTGCAGGATCTCGGCGAGCGGGATCAGGATGACCGAGCCGATCACCGGCCCCCAGACTGTGCCGACCCCGCCGAACATCGCAACCGTCAGCGCCTGGGCCGACACCAGCATGCCGAACACCGATTGCGGCGTCACGACCAACAACACCTGCGCGTAAAAGCCGCCGATCGCCGCGGCAATGGCCCCGCTCAGCGTGATCGCGCGCAGCTTCCAGGCGAGCGTATTGATCCCGGCTGCCTCGGCGGCGGCCTCGTTCTGCTTGATTGCGAGCAGTGCCATGCCGAAGCGGGAGCGCTCGATGAATTGCGTCAGCACGATGGTGGCAAGCATGATTGCGAGTCCCAGCAGCGTGTAGATGCGCGGATCGGCGAATTGCATGTAGGCGATCGGCGCGTCGCGCTTGATCGGAAGCGTCACCTCCTGGAAGCCGAGCCACTCGAACACGTAGAGGATGGCAAGCGGGTAGGCGAGCATCGCCAGGGCGAAATAGTGGCCCTGGAGGCGGAAGGTCGGAAATCCGATCAGCAGCCCGGCGATGCCGCCGAGCACGGCGGCGATGGGGATCAGCAGCCAGGGGGAGATGTCGAAGTAGATCTGGCCAAGCGCGGTTGCATAGGCGCCGATGCCGAAGAACGCGGCGTGGCCGAACGAGATCAGTCCGGTGTAGCCGCTGAGCAGGTTCCAGGAGAGGCCGAACACCGCCCACACCGGCACCAGGGTCAGGATGAGCTGGTAGTAGGAGTTGGTGACGCCGAGCGACAGCGCAGCATAGGCGATGGTGAAGAGCAGGGGAGGAAGAAAGGAGCGCATCCGGAGCATGATCACGTCCTCTCCACCATCCGCCCGAAGAAGCCTTGCGGTCGGAAGAAGATGATGAGGAGGAAGACGGCGAAGATCGCGGCGTTCTGCAGCTGCGTCGGCAGGATCAGCGTCGACATCTGCTGCACGAGCCCGATCGTCATGCCGCCCCAGAACGCGCCGATGATGCTGCCCATGCCGCCGAGCACGACGCCCGCATACATGACGATGACGTATTCGAGGCCGACGAACGGGTGGAACGGATAGTTCGTAGCGAGGAGGCCGCCGGCGATCGCCGTGATACCGCAGCCGAGCGCGAAGGCGGTTCGGTGCGCGCGGTCGACGTCGATGCCCATATAGGTCGCGGCGGTCGGATTATCCGCGGCGGCGCGAAGCGATTTGCCGATCCGCGTGCGCGTGATCAGCAGCGAAAGCAGGTTCATCATGACCAGCGAAACGATCATGTCGATGCTGCGGGCCTTGTTGAGAAAGATGCTCATGTCGAAGAAGGGGCCGAGCTCCCAGGCCGAGCTCGACAGCGGCGTGCGGATCGAGGCCAGCACCGAGCCGAACACGATGAGGCCGCCGTTCTGCAGGATCAGCGCGATGCCCAGCGTGAGGATCAGCTGGGCGTAGTGTCCCTCGCCTTCGAGCGAGGCGGTGCGCGTCCCCGAGACGTGCGAGATCAGTGCCCGGTGGACGAAGTAGCCGAATACGGCAAGCACGGGGCCGGCCAGCAGGATGGAGACGAACGGTCCGACCGCATTGCCGAAGAACGATTGAACGCCGGCGGCGGTGAACAGATAGAAGGCAGTGTACATGCCGAGCATCATGAAATCGCCATGGGCGAAGTTGATGACGCGCATGACGCCGAAGATCAGGCCGAGCCCGACGCACATCAGGCCGTAGACGGCGCCGATCAGAAGGCCCGCGGCGAGCGCTTGCAGAAATCCTTCCATCAGCTTCGCCTCCGCGCGGCTGACGAACCTAAGCGGGTCTCGAAGTCGACCATGTTTCCCCCGTACTCTCCGGCACTTCTTATGATGCCGATCGTAAAACCCGTTCCGCCGTGTCCAGGCGGCATAGTGCTGCGATATCGCCGGCGTTGCCGAGCCGTTCGCAGCTCTCGATGAGTTGCTCCAACTGGCACGTGCGGTCCTCACCGAGGACTCCCTGAGCGGCCGTGCGAAAGCGCGTGCGAATATCTGAAGGCGTTGCGGCGATGACGTCGGGTAGCGCGTGCCGGATCGTCCGGCCGCTCTGCAGATGCACGGTCACATCCGCGCCCTGCTTGTCGGGGAACGCGGTGGTGAAGCCGACATCCGGCTCAAGCTTCGTGATCGCAACCAGGCGGATGATATCGACATCATCGGGTTCGGCGTAGTTGCCTTCCTCGATCTCGCCCCTCACGAGGGTGGCCGCGACGCTGAAGGGAATGCTCATCTTGGCCTGGAGCGCGTTCCGATACGGGCCGGTGGAGGCGCACCCAGGATAGCGCACGGCGGCATCGGGAGCGCGAACGACGACGCGGTCGATCTCCTCGGTGCCGGCGAGTTCGTGCGAGACGCGAAGGGCCGCTTGCGCGGCGGTCTGCGCGAAATTGCAGGCCGGGACCGGCTTGTTGTAGACCGCCATGATCTCGCATTCGCCACTCGGGAACAGCGCGATGCTGTCGGGCGCGGCCTGGCGACGATAGGCGGCGAACAGGCCCGCTTCGCCTTCGAGGATCGTTTCGGAGCCGAAAGCGCCGGCTGCGGCGAGGCCGATTGCCTTGATCGCATTGCTGGCGGCGAAGCCCGGATGAAAATACATGTCGGAGCCGCCTGCATGCGGCCACTCGTTGAGACCGCTGGACGTGTTGGCCGCAATCGCGATGGCGCTGGTCGCTGCGTCTTCGGACAGGTTGAGCGCGAAACTTCCGGCGAGCGCCGCGCCCAGCGGGGCCACGAGGCCGGTCGGACGATAGAGCCGGGCGAGATCGGAGGTCAGGAGCGCGCGGCCGATCCGCGCGCCGGCCTCATAGCCGATGATCGCGGCTGCAAGCAGCCTTGAGCCGTGCAGCTGCGACTGTTCGGACAGCGCGAGCAATGTCGGCCAGATCACGACGCCATGGTGCGCAATGCTGGCGGCATGCATGTCTTCCCGCACGAGTCCGTGCCCCATCACGGCATTGGCGAAGGCGGCATCGGCCGGCGAGGAGAGTCGCGACATTCCGACGATGGTTGCGCTGCCGCCACCTTGTGCGATCGCGATTGCCTGACGACTCCAGGGATGATGACCCGCCTCGAAGGCGCAGGACAGGAAGTCGAGCAGGCAGAGCTTGGCCTTGGCGACCACTTCAGGCCCGAAATCTCCGAGATCAACGGCAAGTGCGCTCCGCGCCATCTGGCGCGCGAGCGATACCTTGCCTGATCCGGTCGGGCCGTTCGTCATCGCAAGCGTTGCTCCCAAAGACTCTTGCGCTCAGCCGCGCATCTCGACTCCGGCCCACTCCTCGAGCACCTTGGCGATCGAGGTGAAATCGGATGACGGGCCGTATTTGGCGTTGGTGATCGCCAGCATCTGCCGTACCACTGCGCCGCAGACCATCGGCACGCCCATGGCCTCGGCCTCGTCCACGCAGAGACGGACGTCCTTGTAGGAAAGGCTGGTGGTGAATCCGAAATCGAACGTGCCCGGCAGCACCGAACGGGGAAATTTGTCTTCGGAGGCGCTGTTGCGGCCGCTGCTAGCGTTGATGATATCGATCAGCACCTTGGCGTTGACCCCGCCCTTGACGCCCATGGCGACCGCTTCCGACGTGATCACCAGCGCCGCCGCCGCCATCAGATTGTTGGCGAGCTTGGCGGTCTGCGCCACGCCGGGCTTGTCGCCGGTGTAGAACAGCTTGCCGAAATTCTTCAGGATCGGCTGCACGATGTCGTAAGTCGCTTGCGGGCACGATACCATAACGGCGAGCGTGCCGTTCACGGCGCCCTTGATGCCGCCGCTGACGGGCGCATCGACCAGCGTCATGCCTTTGGCTTTCAGCCCTTCCGCAACGAGCTTCGCCGCGCCGGGACCAGAGGTCGAGAGATCAACGACGATCTTGGCGCGGTTGCCGCTGCTGATGCCGTCCTCGCCGAGAGTGACGGCCTTGACGATGTCGGGCGTCGGCAGACTGGCGAGCACGATGTCGGCGCGCGAGGCGATGTCGGCCGGCGACTTGCCGACCAAGGCGCCGCGCTTGACCAGCGGCTGCGTCGCGTCAGTCTGCGTGTCGTAGACGACGAGCGAATAGCCCGCGTCCATCAATCGCCCCGCCATGGGGCCGCCCATGCGGCCCGTTCCGATCACACCGAGCGTCTCTCCCGCCATAGTTCACTCCCTGTAGCGCGCCCCAGCAGGGTGCGCCGTCTTGATCTTGTCGTTGTATGTTCGCCGGCCGTTCTGGACGGCCGCCGTCATTGTGGCGGCGGGACCCCGCGCCAGCGTTCGGATTGTTATGATTGTCAGACAAGCTGTCAAGCATAACATTTGGGGTCGACAGTTTGCCGCGGATCGGCATAAGGTCCGAAAAACGAGGAAGACGCCCCGCGTGCCGCAAGACCCAATTCCCAGCGTGAGCAGGACGCTCGCCGATTTCGTCGCGGCGACGTCGTGGGCGGACGTGGAGGCGCAGAGCGGCGAGGCGCGACGCTCGATTCTGAATTTCTTCGCCACGGCACTCGGCTCCGCACGCGATCCGGTGGTGATGGCGGCGATGCGAACCGTGTCGCCGTTCAGCGGCGCCGCGACCGCGACGGTCATCGGTCATTCGCAGCCGATGGATGCGATGTGCGCATCGTTTCTCAACGCCATCTCGGCCAACCTGCTCGATTTCGATGACACCCATCCCGAGACGATCATTCATCCGGCGGCACCGGTCGCAGCTCCAGTCCTCGCACTCGCCGAGACGCATAAACTGTCTGGACGCGAGTTGTTGACGGCGTTCATCCTCGGTGTGGACGTCGAATGCCGCATCGGCGCCGCCGTTTCGCCGCGCCATTATGCGCGCGGCTGGCACATCACTTCGACCTGCGGGATCTTTGGCGCCGCGGCGGCTTGCGCCAAACTATTGGGTCTGCCCGCGGAGGGCATTGCGAATGCGATCGGGCTCGCGGCGAGCCAGTCGGCAGGCAATGTCGAGAACCTGCCCAGTGCCGCGAAGAATGTCAGCGTCGGTAACGCGGCGCGCAACGGTTTGTTTGCGGCGCTGCTTGCAGAGCAGGGTTATGAGGCGGCCCCCCACGCCATTGAAGGCCCGCTCGGTTGGGCACGCACCATGGGTGACGAGCCGGATATTGCCCGCTTGCTTGATGGTCTCGGCAAGACCTTTGAGATCGCCAAGAACACCTACAAGCCCTACCCCGCCGGCATCGTTTTTCATGCGGTCATTGATGCCTGCCTTCAGTTGCGGGAGCGGATCGGTCAGCGATTCGACCAGATTGACACCGTGACCGTTCAAGGCTCGACGCTGCTGCTTGCGCGCGGCGACCGCCCCGTCAACAACGAGCGCGATGCGCGCGTCAGCATCCATCATTGCGTGGCGTGCGGATTGCTGCTCGGCAGAGCCGGCGTCGCCGAGTTTGCACGCGAGACGGTCGTCCGGCCCGATATTGTGCAGCTGCGGCAGAAGGTGGGGGCGGAGTGGGATGACGGGATGCCGGATGGTGCGGCACGCGTGACCGTGCGCCTGTCGTCCGGCGAGGTTTTCACCGAGACCGTCATCTCGCCGCGCGGCAGCCGGGCAGCGCCGCTTGAAGATCGCGATCTCGAGGCCAAGCTGCGCGAAAGCGTGCGAACGGGCCAGAGCAATTGGGACGCGGACGGTGTCATCGACGCCGTCTGGCGTCTCGATGCGGTGGCTGACGTCGCCGAACTGCTGCGATCGTTGCGGCCGCCCTCGGCGATGCGCCGAACAACTTCCAACTAGACTCTCGCAAGACCTGAAAGGGACGATCATGACCAAGACCGAACTGTTCGAAAAGGGCCTCAAAGTCCGCAAGGAGGTGCTCGGCGAGGACTACGTCAACAAATCGATCGCCGGTGCCGACGAGTTCACGCGCACGATGGCGGAATGGTCCACCGAATTCTGCTGGGGCGCGCTGTGGACGCGGCCCGGCGTCGACCGTCGCACGCGCTCGATCGTCAATTTGGCGATGCTCGGCGCACTGAACCGGCCGCACGAGCTGAAGCTGCACGTGAAGGGCGCGTTGAAGAACGGGCTGACCAAGGAGGAGATCAAGGAGATCCTGCTCCAGGTCGCCGTCTATTGCGGCGTGCCCGCCGGCATCGACGCCTTCCGCAATGCGCGCGAGGCCTTCAACGAGGTCGACGCGGCCGGCTCCTGAGCAAATCCATGGCTGACCCGATCTACGAACTCTTCGCCATCCGCTACGCAACGCGGGATGCGCAGCGGAGCGACCACTTCATCGGCGGCGATCCGCATGACGGGCCGATGCCGATGGACTATTTCATGTGGCTGGCGCGGGGAGGTGGGCGCACCTTCGTCATCGATACCGGGTTCAACGCCGAAATTGCGGAGCAGCGCAGGCGGACATTCCTGCGCTGCCCGGTGGAGGCTCTTGGGGCGTTCGATATCGAGCCGACCGAAATCGAGGACGTGATCCTCACGCATCTGCACTACGACCATGCCGGCAATTTCGACCGCTTTCCGAACGCACGATTTCATCTCCAGGAGCGCGAGCTTGCCTACGCCACCGGCCGCTACATGCAATATCCGAGGTTGTCGCATTCTTTCGAGGTCGAGGACGTCTGCGGCATCGTGCGGCTGAACTATGCGCGCCGAGTCCTGTTCTACGATGGCGATGCTGAGATCGCTCCCGGGCTGACGGTCCATGCGGCGGGCGGACATTCCGCCGGGCTTCAATTCGTCCGGGTCAACACGCGCCGCGGTCCGGTCGTGCTCGCTTCCGACGTCAGTCATTTCTACGAAAACCTGACCAGCGAGCGTCCTTTTACGACGGCGTTTCATGTCGGCGACATGCTGGTGGGGTTCGACAAACTGCGCGCCGCAGCGCCGGATGCGGACCACATCGTTCCAGGTCACGATCCGCTCGTCATGATGCATTATCCAGCGCCGACCCCGGATCTGGACGGGATCGCGGTCCGCTTGGATGTGGCGCCGTCCGGGCCTGCTCACTCCTAGGGCGGCGAGAGGACCACGCACCGCATCCTTGTCGAGCTTCCGCATCTTCAACTCTGGCACGATCTGCGGCCGATTGGAGACGGCTGACTATCCTGTCAGAAAGCCGCCATCGATGGCGACGACGGTGCCGGTCGCGTATTGCGAGGCCGGCATGCAGAGGAACGCAACCGCGCCCGCGACATCCTCGGGCTGGCCCCAGCGCTTGAACGCGGTGCGGTCGGCGATTCGCCGGTAATGCGCGAGGTCGGTGCGGCCCGCGGCGTTGATCGCCGTTTCGATGTAACCGGGCGCAACCGCATTGACGCGAATGCCTTCCTCGGCCCATTTCAAGGCCAGCGCCTTGGTCAGCATCACGACGCCGCCCTTGCTGGCGCAATAGGCGGGGATGCGCGGCAGCGCGAGCGTCGCGTTCATCGAGGCGATGTTGACGATCGATCCCTTGGTCTTCGCGAGCAGCGGACGGAATGCCATGCAGGTCCGGAACGTGCCGGTGAGATTGACGTCGATAACCTTCATGAAGGTTTCGATCTCGAATTCCTTGTCGCGCGCCAAGATGCCGGCGCAATTGACCAGTGCGTCGACGCGCTTGTGTCTTCCGGCGAAAGACCTGACGGCCGCATCATCGGTTACATCCATCGTCGCCAGCGTGAGGCCGGCGCGCGGCTTGAGCAGCGTGCGGGCGAGGTCGGACTCGTTGGCGCCGGTCGCCGTAACAGTCGCGCCGAGATCGCAGAACTGGCTGCTGATCGCCGCGCCAATGTCGCCGGCGCCGCCAATGACGACGGCATGGAATCCGGGCGCGAGAGAAAAATTCGAAGTCATCGGCAAGGCCTCACTTCAGGGATTTCGGCGGTGGGGCCGTCGATTCGCGGACCACGAGCGAGAAATCGATCTCGCGGTGCATGATGGTCTGCTCGCCGGCAAGGCTGCGCACCAGATATTCGCCGGCGCGTTGCCAGGTTTCTCCAGTTGGAACGTGGATCGTGGTGAGGCTCGGTCGCAAATGCCGGCTCCAGTCGAGATCGTCGAAGCCGACCACCGACAGATCGCGCGGCACGGAGAAGCCGTCGCGCTCCGCCTCGAGCAGAACGCCATAGGCGATGACGTCGTTGCCGCACACCACAGCCGTCGGGCGGTCCTTGAGGTTGAGGAGATAGCGGGCCGCCTCGCGCGCGTCGTCAAGCGTGTAGGGAACCTCGACATGCCATTGCGGAGAGAGCTCGATCCCGTTCTCCGCGAGCGCACGGCGAAAGCCGGCGACGCGCGCGCTGGCCCGGTCGTTGTTGCGCTGGAGCGCCGAGACGATCCCGATGCGGCGGTGCCCGAGCTCGATGACATGCGCGGCCGCGCGATGAGCGGCTGCTTCGTTGTCGGTCCCGACGCAGGGGTAGGGCTTGTCGGGCTGGTAGATACCGACGTTGATGAACGGCACGGCATTGTCCGCGAGCAGTTTGCGCAAGCCGTCATGATGGCAGTCGCCGCGCAGCACCAGGCCGTCGACACCACGGCTGATCAGGTTGCGCGCCTGCTGCAATTCGACGTCGAGATCGTAACCGCTCGTGGTGAGGAACAGCATGTAGCCGACCGACGACAGATACTGCTGCAGCGAGGCGATGCCGCGCGCGAACATCGTGTTGTCGATGGTCGGCACGATTGCGCCGAGCGTGCGCGAGCGCCGCGACGACAGAATGCGCGCCGGCGCATGCGGGATATAGCCGAGGGCGTCGATGGCCTGCTCGATGCGTGCGCGTAAGGACGGGCTGACCGCATCGGGGTTGTTGAGGGCGCGCGAGACTGAGGCGGTCGAAACGCCGGCGCGGGCCGCCACGGCGCGGATGCCCTGTTTCACAGACTTGTTCAGCGACTTGGCTTGGGTCAGTCTCATGATGTAACGTTACATTATGCGGCGCGAGCTATCCGGTGGCGAGATTGTCAGAAATGTGCCGGAGATTTTGCTGCTTGTCCATCGCTTGACACGGCGGGTGCGGTGTCTATTTTGTAACCGTTTTCAGATGTCGATCAAACGTGTTCAAAAGGGTTCGCCAGATTAAGGCGGCCAGCCGGGAGGAGAATTCGATGAAGGCCAGGATGCTTGCGACGCATGTCGCGCTGCCCGTTCTCGTAATAGCCGCCAGCGGGCAGGCCCATGCCGCCGATTTCGACTGGATGAAGTTCAAGGGCAAGACCATCACCTTTCTCGCCAACAACAACCCGGTCGCGCAGGCGCTGCTGACCTACAAGGCCGATTTCGAGAAGCTGACCGGCATGACCCTGAAGGTCGATGGCTATCAGGAACAGCAGATGCGCCAGCGTCTGGTCACCGTGATGAATGCGAACAGCGACGAGGTCGACGTGTTCATGACGCTGCCCTCGCGCGAGGGGGAGCAGTTCGCGGCCGCCGGCTGGTACGGCGATCTCACCGCGATGGCCAAGAACGACGTCGCCAAGGACTACGATCCGAACGGGTTGAGCCAGGCCCTGCTGAAGGCCGCGACGTTCAACGGCAAGCTCACCAGCATGCCGATGAACCTCGAGGGCCCGATCTTCTATTACCGCACCGACATCTTCAAGAAGTGCGGGCTCGAGGCACCGAAGACCATCAAGGACGTCGAGGCTGCCGCCGAGAAGATCAAGGCCTGCGACAGCACGGTGACGCCGTTCGTCTCGCGCGGCCTCAAGCCCGCCGTCGCCTACACCTTCAGCAACATGCTGCACAATATCGGCGGCACGTATATCGCCGGCGGCAAGTCGAACCTCTGCTCGGCCAAGGGCAAGGAGGCGCTCGACACCTATAGCCGGCTGCTGCGCGATTTCGGCCCGCCCGGCGTGGTCAATTACAGCTTCCAGCAGATTTCGGCGCTGTACCGCAGCGGACGCGCCGCGATGGCATTCGAATCCTCGAACGAGCTACGCACGGTGATGGAAGGCGGGGCGCGGCTGAAGGACACCGGCCTGATGCCGTTCCCGGCGGGTGAGGCCGGCCAGGTACCGACGACGATCGGCTGGGGCATGGCGGTGTCCTCGCACAGCAAGCAGCCGGACGCGGCCTGGTATTTCGTGCAATGGGCGACCAGCCCCGAGGTGCAGAAGAAAATGGCGCTTCAGGGCATTGCCCCGCCACGCCCGTCGGTCGCGAAGGACCCGGAGTATCGCAAGTGGATCGACGAGGAGCCGGTCCGCAAGGAATGGCAGGCTGCGCTCGACGTGCTCGCCACCAAGGGCTCCTCCGAGGTCGGCTATCCCATCGTCGCCAATCCGCAATCGCGCGAATTCATCGGCCAGGCCGTGCAGGATCTGATCCTGAAGCAAAAGCCGATCGACCAGGCTTGCGCCGATGCCGACAAGGCGCTGGACGCGCTGATTGCGCTGAACTGACCGCCCGGTACCGGCTGGCTCGTTGCCTGCCGGCACCTCACTCAATCGAGGACAGGATCGCATGTCTGACACGGCTGCGCCACTCACGCAGGACCGGCAGAAGCTGGAGATGGCGGCGCTCTCGGCTCCGGGCGTGCTCTTCACGGTCGCGATGATCGCGTTTCCGGTCGTCTATACGATCTGGCTCGGCTTCCAGACCTTTTCTTCCACCGGCAAGCAGTCCTTCGCGGGTCTCGCCAATTATTCCAAGCTCATCTCCGACGTCGAGTTCTGGCACGGGCTGTGGATCACCATCGCGCTGTTCGTGCTGTCGCTGGTGCTGCAGCTCGTATTCGGCGTCTGGCTGGCGCTGGTGCTGTTCCACGCCAGGCGGCTGCCGGGCATCGTGCGCTCGCTATTCATATCGCCCTTCATGATGCCGCCGGTGGTCGCCGGCATGATGTGGCTGGTGATCCTCGATCCGTCGCTGGGCGCCGCCAACTACATCCTGCAATCGTTCGGCCTGCCGCCGTCGGACTGGCTGGCTTCGCCGACTTGGGTCATTCCGACCGTGGCGCTGATCGACAGCTGGCAGTGGACCCCCTATGTCGCGTTGATCGTGCTGGGCGGTCTGCAATCGCTGCCGCCGAGCGTCTACGAGGCTGCGCAGATCGACGGCGCGTCTCCGCTCAAGACGTTCCAGCGCATCACGCTGCCTTTGTTGCTGCCGACCATCGTTACCGCGGCGATCCTGCGCAGCGTCGATCTCCTGCGCTTCTTCGACATCATCTACATCACCACCCAAGGCGGCCCGGGCAACGCCTCGAATACACTCAACATCTACGGCTTCCGCGTCGGTTTCGAGTTCTTCAACATTGGCTATGCCAGCGCGCTGATGCTGACGCTGACGGCGGTCGTGTTCGGGGCCGTGCTCGCCTTCAACCGCCTGCGCGGTGCAGTTGCCTGGTGACGCCATGATCGATGCCGCCAATGCTGATCGTTGGATTCGATGGCTCAACACGATTCAGCTCGTGCTGGCCGGCGCGCTTATCATGGCGCCGACGGTTTGGATGGTGCTGTCCTCGTTCAAGCCGTCCTTCGAGGTTACCGCCTATCCGCCGACGCTGGTCTTCTCGCCGACGCTGGAGAATTACGTCGAGCTGACCAGGACCACGCCGTTCCTGAGCTACGCGCTCAACAGCCTCATCGTCACCGTCGGCTCGACCGCGCTGGGGTTGCTGTTCGGCATTCCGGCCGCTTTCGCCGTGTCATGGACACGGATCACCTGGCCGGCGATCCTCACGCTGGCCGCCCGCATGGCGCCCGGAACGCTGTTCCTGCTGCCGTGGTACGTGATGTTCCGGCAAATCGGCATGATCGGCTCCTACACCGCGCTGATCCTTAGCCATGCCGTTATCACGCTGCCGATCGTGATCTGGGTGCTGCTGCCGTCCTTCGACGCCATTCCGCGTAGCGTGTTCGAGGCCGCGCAGGTCGACGGATGCAGCGTCTCGCGCATCCTCTGGCGCATCGCGATGCCGCTGGTCGCCTCAGGCATCGCGGTCTCGGCGATCCTCGCCTTCGTGTTTTCGTGGAACTACTTCTTGTTTGCGCTGGTGCTCTCCAATGGCGACACCAAGACGCTGATCGCGGCGGCCTTCAACTTCATCGGCGAAGGCTCGACGCAATGGGGCGCCCTCATGGCCGCGGCGACGCTGATCGCATTGCCGCCGCTGGTGCTGGCCGCTCTGGTTCAGCGCTGGCTGGTGTCCGGACTGACGCTCGGTGCGGTGAAAGGCTAGATCTTCGATGAATGTATCACCCCGTCCCAATTCGGTCATGCAGGCCGCGGTCTTCCACGGTGACGACCGCATCACCATCGAGCGCGTTGCGATACCCGACGTCGGCACGGGCGAGGTGCTCGTGCGCGTCTCGCGTACCGCGCTGTGCGGCTCGGACTTCAAGCTTTGGCACAAGGGTGCCGAGTTCACCGCCGGCCACGAAATCTTCGGCGTGGTCGAGCAGTCCGGTCACAGGCTGCACGGCCAGCGCTGCGCCGTCTACATTCCCTTGCACTGCGGCCATTGCGCCGCCTGCCAGCGTGGCGACACCCAGATGTGCCTGGAGGTCTCCAGCCTGATCGGCTGGAACAGGCCGGGCGGCTATGCCGAATACGTGCCGGTGCCGGAGAACTGCCTGCTGCCGGTACCCGATGACATCGAGGACAGCCTCGCACCGCTGCTGCTCGACACCATCGGTACGTCAGGCCACGCAGTTCGCTTCGTCAGCCGCGTCGTGCCGCCAAGCGAAGCCGGACCAGTCCTCGTGATGGGAGCAGGGCCGGTCGGCCTCGGCGTTGTGCTGGCGCTCCGCTCGCTCGGCTACGACGATGTCTATGTCGCCGACCCGAATGCGGAGCGTCTCAAGATCGCGCAATCCTTCGGTGCCAAGCCACACCCGGTCGGCGATACCTCCAGACGCTTCGCCCTCATCATGGAATGCTCCGGCGCCCATGCGGCGCGCAATCTCGGCATCGAGCTGGTGCTGCCGCGCGGCGCCCTGGTGCTGGTCGGCGAGAACGCCGCGCCCTGGACCATCGAGGAGGGCAAGGTGTTCCGCCGCAAGGATTTCTACATGATCCGAACCTTCTACTTCCCGGTCTCGGATTTCGAGCCGAACGTCGAGCTGTTGCGCAAGTACAAGGACGAATACCGCGTCCTCGTCGATGGCGAGTTCGGCCTCTCGGCTCTTCCTGAAAATTTCGCCCGCTTCGCCAAGGGCGAGCTGATCAAGCCGGTACTGGCGCTGGACTGAGCGATCATGGCCTCGATCTCGATCCGCAATCTCGTCAAGCGTTACGGCAATTTTACCGTGATCCCCGATCTCAACTTGGAGATCGCGGACCATGAATTCGTCGTGTTCGTCGGCCCGTCCGGCTGCGGCAAGTCGACCCTGCTGCGCATCATCGCCGGTCTCGAGCCGATCTCGTCGGGAGACCTCTATATCGGCGACAAGCGCGTCAACGGCGTGCAGGCCGCGCAGCGCGACATCGCGATGGTGTTCCAGGATTACGCGCTCTATCCGCACATGAAGGTCTACGACAACATGTCGTTTGCGCTGGAGCTGCGGGGCGTGCCGAAGGCCGAGATCGACGCGCGCGTGAGGCGCGCCGCGGCGCTTCTGCACATCGAGCCCTATCTCGACCGCAAGCCGAAGGAGCTCTCCGGCGGCCAGCGCCAGCGCGTTGCCATGGGCCGCGCCATCGTGCGCAATCCCAAGGCGTTCCTGTTCGACGAGCCGCTCTCCAACCTCGACGCGAAGCTGCGCGGGCAGGTGCGGGCCGAGATCAAGGCGCTGTCGCAGGAGCTCAAGACCACCATGGTATTCGTCACGCACGACCAGATCGAGGCCATGACCATGGCCGACCGGATCGTGGTGCTCCAGAGCGGCACGATCCAGCAATATGACACGCCGGAAACGGTGTACGAGCGTCCGGCCAACCAGTTCGTCGCCGGCTTCATCGGCTCGCCCGCGATGAACTTCTTCCCGGTCGAATGGCGTCAGGAAAGCGCAATTCTCTCGCAAGCTGGGACGATGGTGCCGGTGGATGCCGGGACCGCGGCCCGCCTGAGCAAGGCCGGCAATGCGGTGCTCGGCATTCGTCCCGAACATTTCGCCGTGGCAGCAGACGCTGCCGATGGCATTGCCATCAACATCAAGCTGGTCGAGCCGCTCGGCTCGGATACGCTGATACATTTCGATCTCGCCGGCGGCTCCGCCATCGCGCGGGTAGATCCGTCGTTGCGGCCGAAGGTCGGCGATCGCATCAATCTGCGCCTGCTGCCGGGCAAGACCCATTTGTTCGATGCCGGCAACGGAGAGGTCCTGCGGTGAGCGCATCGGTCGACATCGGCGATCTGTCGGCGCTGGCGGACGTCGCGTCCAAGGCAAGGCCTGTGCAGGTGATCTGCCTCGGGCTCTCCGCACTCGACCAGGTCTGGCGCGTCGATCGGCCGTTCGCGGGTGGAAGCGAGAAGATCAAGGCTCTCGAATATGGCACGCTCGGCGGCGGCATGGCCGCTAATGCGAGCGTTGCCGTGGCAAAGCTCGGGGCGTCCGTCGCGTTCTGGGGGCGGGCAGGGAATGATGCCGCTGGCCACGAAATGAAATCCGCGTTCACGGCCGAAGGTGTCAATGTCGACAATTTTCGGCTGTTTACGGAGGGCCGCTCGTCGGTCTCCGGCATCATCGTCGACAGCGCCGGTGAACGGCAGATCGTCAACTTCCGCGGTCTCTACCCGGAGGCAGCGGACTGGCTGCCGCGGGACGCCATCGCGCGCGCATCTTCCGTGTTGGCCGATCCGCGCTGGGTGGAGGGCGCCGCGACGCTGTTCGCTGAAGCGCGAGCGCGCGGCATTCCGACGGTGCTGGACGGCGACATGGCCGACGCCGAGGTGTTCGAGCGGCTGCTGCCATTGACGGATCATGCGATCTTCTCCGAGCCAGCGCTTACGGCCTTTGCCGGCTCCGCTGAGGATAAATCGCTCGGAGCGCTGGCGCGGTTTGGATGCCGCGTCGTTGCCGTCACGCGCGGCGAGGGAGGTGTGAGCTGGTACGAGAGCGGCCAACTGCACCGGCAGGCCGCTTATGCCGTCGATGTCGTCGATACCACAGGTGCCGGCGACGTCTTCCACGGCGCCTATGCGCTGGCGATCGGCGCCGGCCTCGATGTGCAGGCCGCCATGGCTTTTTCGGCGGCGACAGCCGCGATGAAATGCCGCCACGCCGGCGGCCGCAACGGAATCCCCGATATCAACGAGTGTCTTGCATTCATGAGGACGAAGCCATGAGAACGATTGGAAAGAACCGCGGCCTGGCAAGGCTTGCTGACGCGGATGGCCACTTTCGCATGGTCGCGCTGGATCAGCGGCCGCCACTGTTCGATGCCATCGCCAAAGCAAAAGGCATCACGCGGGAACAAGTCGAATATTCCGACGTCACGGCGGCCAAGCGCCTCCTGGTCGAAAACCTCGCGCCGCATTGCAGCTCCATGCTGTTCGACCCGAATTTCGCGGTGCCGGCCGCGATTGATCTGCTGCCACCGCGCTGCGGCCTGATCATGACGCTGGAGGAGCACCGGGTCGAGGAGACCGCGGGCGGCCGCAAGTCGCGCGCCATCACAAATTGGAGCGTGGAGAAGATCCGGGCCATGGGCGGCGACGCCGTCAAGGTGCTGGCCTGGTACCGGCCGGACGCCGATGCCGCGGTGAACGCGCATCAGAAGGAGTTCGTGCGCGAGATCGGCGAGGATTGCGCCCGCCACGACATTCCCTACGTGCTCGAGCTGCTGGTCTATCCTTTCCTCGGCAGTGCCAATCACACCGCCGATTACGTGGAGTCGCCCGGCAAGCTGCCCGGCCTTGTCATCGACAGCGTGCGTGAATTCGTCAAGCCGGAGTACGGCGTCGATCTCCTCAAGCTGGAGAGCCCGCTTGCGGCCAACAGCTTGCCGGCCCGGGACGGCAGCACGGAGGCCAAGGCCGCGCAGAAGGAGTTCGACGCGATCGGCGACATCTGTCGTGGCCGCAACGTCCCCTGGGTGCTGCTGTCGGGCGGCGCCGCGCCGGAGAAGTTCGAACGAGTGCTCGACTATTCCTATGCCGCGGGCGCCAGCGGCTTTCTCGCCGGCCGCACCATCTGGCTCGATGCCGTCCTGAAGAATTTCCCGGACCGTGCGGCGGTCTCGGCCAGCCTGCGCAAGGATGGCCTCGGTGTGCTTCAGCGCCTCAACAAGCTGACCACGGCCAAGGGCACACCGTGGAAGGCGCGCTTTCCGGCTTTCACCGACATCAAGCAGGAAGGTGACTTCGCACGCGCCTACTGAAATGATGGCGGCTCCGCGTTTTCCGATCGCAGGATCTGCAACATGACTGACGGCTTCACCATCCGCTCGATCGAGGCGTATTGCTATCGTTATCCGCTGGCGGCGCCGGTGGTGACCTCGTTCGGCAGGATGCTCAACCGTCCTGCCGTCTTCGTTCGCGCGGTCGACGAAGACGGCGTCGAGGGCTGGGGCGAAGCCTGGTCCAATTTTCCAGCGCCCGGCGCGGAACATCGCGCCCGGCTCGTTAACGAGGTGCTGGCGCCCGGCCTCGTGGGGCTCAAATTCGATGGTCCTGTTCAGGCCTTCGAGGCCCTGACCAAGGGTACCGAAGTCCTGGCGCTCCAATGCGGCGAACCCGGTCCGTTTGCTCAGGCGATTTCAGGCATCGATCTCGCGCTGTGGGACCTCTCGGCACGCCGCCGGCGTTTGCCGCTGTGGCGGCTGCTCGGTGGCCAGTCGAATAAGATCAAGGTCTATGCCAGCGGCATCAATCCAGACGGCGCTGCACAAACGGCTGAGGCCGCGCTCGAGCGCGGCCATCGCGCGCTGAAGCTGAAGGTGGGCTTCGGACCCGAGACCGATCTCGCCAACCTCACCGCGTTGCGCAGGATTGTCAGCGCCGGCATGCTGGCCTGCGATGCCAACCAAGGATGGTCGGTCACGCAGGCGATCGAGATGCTGCCGCGGCTCGCCGAGTTCGATCTGCGCTGGCTGGAGGAGCCGATTCGCGCCGATCGGCCCCGAGAAGAATGGCGCAGGGTGCGCCTACTGGCGAAGATGCCGATCGCTGCCGGCGAAAACATTTCGAGTCTCGAAGCTTTCGAGGACGTCCTGGCCGAGGACATACTGGGCGTGGTCCAGCCCGATATCGCGAAATGGGGCGGGCTCAGCGTCTGCACTCCACTGGCTCGCGACATCCGGACGTCAAGCAAGACGTTCTGCCCGCACTATCTCGGCGGCGGCCTTGGCCTCCTTGCGTCCGCGCATCTGCTCGCCGGTGTCGGAGGCGATGGCTGGCTGGAAGTCGATGTCAACGACAACCCGCTGCGCGATCTCTATTGCGGCCCGGTTCTCAACGTGAGGGATGGCACGGTTGAATTGGATCAAGAACCAGGGCTCGGAATTACGCCCGACCTTTCACGGATCGAGCGCTATCGCAGCATCTAGATCATGATGCCGTCAGGTGGCGCAGCTGCGGCCGGTTTGATGTCCGTCAGGCAGGGTGACAGGCCATCACTATCGGTCAGAGGCGCAGCCGTGAGAATAGGTCACTTGGGATTGGTGTCTTTGTAGATGATCCCGTCCTTCATGATGACGACAAGCTTATTTGCGGGGTCCTCGATGAGGCGAATGTCTTCCAGCGGATTGCCATCGACGAGCAGGAGATCGGCCAACGCGCCTTCCTCGACCACTCCGATCCTGCCGGGATAAGGATTCCGCGCACCGGAAAGCGCGAGCAGCTCTCCATTGGTTGAGGTCGCCATCGTCAGCGCTTCCGCCGGCGTGAACCACCGCGTGAGGTCTACGATGCCCCGACCCTGATGCTCGGCCAGTGGCTTCGAGAAGAGGATATCTGTTCCAAAGGCGGTCTTGATCCCAAACTTCTTGACGAACCCGTACACGGTGTCCGTTCCGGCAACAACCTGGCGCATCTGCGCCTGTTGGGCGGGGGGAAGCATGGCTGCGCCGCCGAGGTCTACGAACGGCTGAGTGCTCAGCCAGATTTTCTTCTCGGCGATGTGGCGTGCAGTCGGTTCATCCATGAGATGACCATGTTCGATCACTTTGACGCCCGCGGCGATGGAACGTCGAATTGCGCTCGGTGTATATGCGTGTGTTGCAACATACGTCCCCCAATCGGTGGCGGTTTCGACGGCCGCGCGCAAGTCCGCTTCGCTGAATGTGGTTACATCAAGCGGGCTGAAAGGCGAGGCGACGCCTCCCCCTGCCGTTAGCTTGACCTGGGACGCGCCCTGCATGAGCTGTTCGCGCACGCGCTTGCGGACCTCGTCGGGATCATCCGCGATGATGCTTCCGCCGAGCTGTTCGACGCGGCTTGTTCCGCCCTGACTTTGCGGCAACTCCCAAAGCTCGCGGAAGTCTCCATGGCCGCCGGTGACCGTGATGACGGCTCCCGATGGATAGATGCGAGGACCCGGGACGAGACCTTCATCGATCGCGCGTTTGAGTGAGAAGGTGGGGCCGCCCATGTCCCTGACTGTCGTGAATCCGCGCATCAGTGTCGCTGTCGCTTCCGCGCTCGCCAGCAGCGTCGTATATCCGAGGTCGCTCGACAGCATCTGCGCGGGTGTCGGACGGACCATCATCGCGTGCCAGTGCATGTCGCTGAGCCCGGGCATCAGCACGCGTCCACCGCCTTGTATTACGCGGGCGTCCACGCGACGATCGGTTGGAATGGGCGCGGTCACGATCCGCTCGATGATGTTTCCGCGGACGACGACATTCGATGGGACGGAAAGCGTCTCGCTCTTCCCGTCAAAGATGCGCACGTTCTCGAAGACGGTGACTGCAATCCGCTCTTGCGGCTCCGCCGGCGTGAGAAAGGTGCACGTCGCAACAATGATCGTGGCACACTCGGCTATCCGCATTTGCAGTGTTCCTTCCTAGCATGTCGTATTCTCTCGCCAGCGGCGCGGAGCCCGGCGGAAGTTGTCGCGCCGCACACGAGTTCGTTCTGATTCGCTCGACCGACAACCATCGGACCGTGACCATTTGGCGAGAGCCATCCATCAGAACATTCGTGGCAAGGTCGGGTCCCTATGCTGTTACATTCGACTTGCGCCAGCTTCCGCTTGATGTGAGCTCCGTTGCACCAAAGGACCCGCGTAGAAGTACGTTCCGCGGATTGAGCGGGGTCCCCGAGCCTTCCAGTCCGCCAGCTTAGAGACGCCATCTGTCCCGTACATTAGGGATTCTCTGTACACCGGCGGAGCAGGAATCGGGGTGCCAACTGTGGAAATAGCGCTCTATGAAAGCTCTACCCGGGTAAACTTGGTTCAATTTTCTGCGCAGCTTACTAATAATCTCTCCTAATCCGGCAGCGTACTCCTCAATCATCGAAGTATCTCATCCAAGCCAGACGACATTCTTTCGTTACGTTCTATGTTTTTCTTAGGATCGGGCATCCTTAGCCGCTTTTGATTGTGCCTTTCGCGCGCTCCCGTATGCGCTGGAAGGTGACGTAGAGCATCGGCACCAGGAAGATCCCGATCGAGCTTGCTGCGAGCATACCAGCGAAGACAGCGGTGCCCACTGCTCTGCGGCTCAGCGCGGCAGCTCCGGTCGCAATGACCAGCGGCAGAAGGCCGAGGATGAACGCAAGTGACGTCATCATGACCGCACGAAAACGCATATGGGCACCCTGAACCGCGGCCTCACAGATCGGGATACCCGCCTCCCGCTGTTCCCTCGCAAACTCGACGATCAGGATGCCGTTCTTGGCGGCAAGAGCGATCAGCACAACGAGGCCGATCTGGCCATAGAGGTCGAGATTGAGGCGCGCAATCATGATGCCGAAATAAGATCCGAGCACACCGACGACCACCGACAGCAGCACCGGGATCGGGATCACCGTGCTCTCGTAAAGTGCGACCAGGAACAGATAGGCGAACATCACGGCCAGCGCGAGCACGATTCCGGTCTGACCTGCCGCTCCCTGCTCCTGAAAGGCGGTGCCGGTCCAGGCGAAGTCGTAGCCGGACGGCAGCACGGCGTCGGAGATCTGCGCCATCGCGGATAGCGCGGTGCCCGAAGAGGTCCCCGGCGCAGGGCTGCCGTTCACCGTCACGGAACGATGATTGTTGTAGCGAGTGATCACCTGCGGCCCGGTTACGACCATGACGTCGGCCAGCGCCCGCATCGGCACCATCTCGCCGTTGTTGTTGCGCACGTAGATCCGCCAGATATCCGAGACGTGGGCGCGATCGGATGCGTCGCCCTGCACGTTGACCTGCCAGGTGCGTCCGAACAGGTTGAAGTTGTTGACGTAGACGCCGCCGAGCGTCGCCTGCAGCGCAATGAAGATGTCATTGACCGCGACGCCCAGCGATTGGGCCTTTCGCCGGTCGACGTCGAGATAGAGCGACGGATTGGTTGCGGTGAAGGTCGAGAACACGCGCGTGAGCCGCGAATCGGCGTTGGCGGCGCCGATCAGGGCGTTTGTCACGCTGGAGATCGCGGCTGGGCCCTGTCCTTCCAGAGCTTGAAGCTGGTACTCGAATCCGCCGCCGGTGGAGAGGCCGATGATCGGCGGCAGGTTGAATGGCAGCACATTGGCTTGTCGTACCTCGGCACCGGCTGCCAATGTCCTGGAGATTAGCGCCTGCGCCGAGTCTGCGGCCGCCGTCCGGTCGGAAAATGGCTTGAGCCGCGCCACCACCAGTGCGCTGTTCGATTGGGAGACGCCATCGAGCAGTGAAAAGCCGATCACCGCGAGCACGTGATCGACGGCCGGCATCTGTTTCAGGACGTCTTCGATCTGGCGGGTAACCTGGCTGGTGCGCGCGACCGACGCGCCGTCCGGGAGCTGCACCGAGGTGAAAAAGGCGCCCTGGTCCTCCTCCGGCAGGAATCCCGTCGGAGTAATGATCGAGACACCGAAGACGCCGGCGGCGAATACGGCAACCAGCAGCAGGGAGAGGGCGGCCCGGCGCACGAGGTAGCGGACGCCGTTGCCGTAGCGCTCGCGCAACCAGTCGATGCCGCCGAGTACACGGCCGATGATGCCGCGGGGCCGTCTGCCGTGGCGCATCAGCAACGCGCACAGTGCAGGGGATAGCGTCAGGGCGTTCAGCGCCGAAATCAACATTGCGGCGCTGATCGTCACGGCGAACTGACGGAACAACGTGCCCGAAATGCCGGGAATGAACGCGATCGGCACGAAGACGGAGAGCAGCACCAGAGTGATCGCGATGATCGGCGCGGTGATCTGGGTCATGGCTTTCTTGGTGGCCTCGGCTGGACCCAGGCTTGGTTCCGCCGCCATGACGCGCTCGACATTCTCCACGACGACGATGGCATCGTCGACGACGATGCCGATGGCGAGGACCATCGCGAGCAGCGATACCGTATTGGCCGAATAGCCGAACGCGAGCAGAACTGCGAACGTGCCGATCAGGCTCACCGGTACTGCGATGGCCGGGATCACCGTCGCACGGAGACTACCGAGGAAGATATAGACGACCAGCATCACGAGGACGAAGGCTTCGGCCAGTGTCCGCAAGACCTCCGCGATCGTGTCCCGAACGAAGCTCGTGGAATCGTATTGGACGAGATAGCTCAGTCCAGGCGGAAATCGCGTTGACAGCCGTTGCATCGTCTCGGCCACCGCTCGCGCCGTGGTCACCGCGTTCGCTCCCGGCGCAAGGTAGACTGCGATTGGAACGGCGGCGCGCCCGTCGATCCGCGCTTCGCTGTCGAGGTTCTGCGCACCGATCTCGACGCGCGCGACGTCTTTCACCAGCAGCGAGGATCCGTCGGGATTGGCGCGCAGCACGATGTTGGCGAATTGATCGGCGCTGGCGAGTCGGCCAAGGGTCTGCACGTTGAATTGGAACTGCTGATCGTCGCTGATCGGCCGCGCGCCGATGCGGCCGACGGCAGCCTGGACGCTCTGCGCGCGGATCGCGGCAATCACGTCCGACGGGGTCAAGCTGAGGCTGGTGAGCCGCTGCGAATCGAACCAGATTCGCATCGAATAGTTCATCTTTGCGAACAGGTTCGCTTGGCCGACGCCCGGCGTGCTCGCGATCGCGTCCAGCGCGTTGATGATGGCGTAGTTGGTGATGAAGAGGGGATCCTGCTGGCCGTCGGCGCTGTAGAGCACGAGGAATTGCAGGATCGACGAGGATCGCTTCTGCACCCTCACGCCTTGCTGCTGCACCTCCGTCGGCAACTGCGACAGCGCGCTCTGCACGCGATTATTGACGTTGACCGTGTTGATGTCGGCATTGGTGCCATGCGCGAAAGAAATGGTGAGCGTGTAGCTGCCGTCATTGCCGCTGGTTGATTTCATGTAGAGCGCGCGGTCGACGCCGATCACCTGCGCTTCGAGAGGCTGGGCGACGCTGCTTTCCACAACCTCGGCGGACGCGCCTGGGAAGGTCGCGGAGACGGTGACCTGCGGCGGCACGATATCTGGAAATTGCGCCACGGGAATTTGAGTGAGTGCCAGCGCGCCGGCAATGGTGATGAGAAGTGCAATCACTATCGCAAGGCGCGGACGATCGACGAAGACGCCCGATATCATGGGGTGCGGTCCGCGGCGTGGGGCCGGATCGGAGTGCCGCGGCCGCTCCGCGGTGGCGCCTCGCTCGCTACGCCGTCCATGCTCGACCGCAGGAGTGCGCTTGCTGTATCCGGAGCGACGGTCTGACCCGCGCGAACCCGCTGCAGCCCTTCGGCGATCACCTTGTCGCCGGCAGCAAGCCCGCCGATGACGGCGGCAATTGTTGCGGTCGATTGTCCGAGCTGAACGCGCCGCTGCTCTGCCTTATTGTCCTTGCCGACGACGAGAACATAGTCGCCGCGCTGGTCGGACAACACCGCCGCGCGTGGGATCGCAAGTACTTCGATCGGCTGGACGCCTTCGAGCAGAACGGTGACGAACTCGCCGTCGGTCAGCTCGTGCGCGGTCACGCCTGCGGCAGACGGGGCGCGCAAGATCGGGTTGGCAATCTCGCCGCGGACCATGATCGTGTCGGTATTCTGGGCGATGCTGTTGTCGACGAAGTTCAGTCTGCCGGACTGACCGTACATACGGCCGTCCGGCAGCCGAAGCCTGATCGTCACGGCCTCGAGACCGCCTTGTGGGAGGTACCGCTCGCGCAGCTCGAGCCCCTCTCGCAGCGGCACCGGGAACGTGACGTGCATCGGGTCCTGGCTGACGATCGTGGTCAGCACGCCGGAGGAGGGCCCGACGATGTTGCCTTCGGTTACCGCCGTGCGACCGATCTTGCCGTCGATCGGAGCATTGATGACGGTGTAGTCGAGATTGATTTGGGAGGCCTGGACCTGCGCCTGGGCAGCCTGGACCTGGGCCTGTAAGCTGCGCTGGGTGGCGAGCGCGGCGTCATAGGTCGATTGCTGCCCGGCCGGCCCGCCGAGAAGGGTGTGCGCGCGCTCCGTCGTCAGCCTGGCGTTTTCCAGCATCGCCTCGAGTTGCGCCACCTGCGCCTGCTTGGCTGCGAGATCGGCCTCGAATGGGCCGCGCTCCAGCCGATAGAGCTGGTCGCCCTTTTTGATCTCGGCACCCTCGTTGAACAGCCGCTGCTCCAGAGCGGCGGTGACACGGGCTGTCACGTTGACTCGGTTGACCGCCTCAACTCGGCCGAGGAACTCGTTGCTTTCGGTGATCAGCCGGCGCGTTGCCTCCACAACGCCGACGGCAGGCGTGGAAGGCGTCGGCTGGGTCCGGACAGTCCCGCCGATCAAGACGGTAACCAATCCTGCCGCCAGCAATCGGATCGCGACGTCAGCAAGGTTCATGGTCCGCTCCGTGTTCCAGAGCTCCGAACGCCGACGTCACTTCGTTCGGCGTCTGGCGGACTGCATTACTCGCGCTGCGTCCTGTTGCTGCGGGCTGGTTCGTCGTAACCTTTGCGATGGCTGTAGAACATCAGCGCGATCAGGCCGCAGCCTAAGATCAGGATGAGAATCACGGCTCCGGTCAGGATGACGTTTCCATAGAGTGGCATCGGCGTCGATCGCCAGACTGACACGCAAAACCAGCTCGCCCCGACCAGCAGAGCGGCCAGCAAGGCGGCGATCGCCCATTGATTCCTGTCGCGCATCGTTACCTCCATCAGCTTCGCAAGGCTTTGGAGACCCGCCTAGACCCAACGCCATCCGCAGCGGCGCCGGCCGCGGTGCCACCAGCAGACCCAGCGCCGGTGCCGGCGACGGCCCGGTGGAGGGCCCCAGCCGGGTCGCGGAGGTGGTCCCCACTGCGTCTTGATCAGTTCTGATGAGATGCTGGCGCGTCGCGGATCTGGATCGATCGGTAGCGCTTCGGCAACGTCGATCAAGCGGACGCCGGTGGCGCCGATCGCGGCAGCGGCAAGGGCGCTCGTTGCAAAGCCTAGGAAGGCTCGGCGGCTGGAACCAACCATGTGTCGTCCTCCTCTGTCACGCAGTCGACCGCAGCGATTGCAGGGCGTAGAGCAGCCATGCGAGACCATGTGAGATCAGGTCGACGCCGAGCAGGAAGCCGAGCGCCCAGACGCTGATGTCGGGGAAGCCAAACAGGATGAGCACGCCGGCGACGATCGCGAAGACGCCGGAGATCAGCATCATCCAGCCGTTCTGTCGCCAATAGGCGAAGCTCAGCACGCATCGAACAACACCGGATGCGAACAGCAGCGCGCCGAGGAAATAGGTCAGGATCAGGGCGCCCGACACCGGCTGGGTGAGAAGGATCAGGCCGAATGCGAGGTAGAGCGCACCGAGAACGATCCGCCACAGGAAACTGCCCCAACCCTTTGTCCAGAACGCATGCGCGATCTCGAAGGCGCCGGCAGCGATTGCGGTGAGCCCAATGAACTTGACGCTGATGATCGTGGCGAAGGCGAGATCGCCGAGGGCGAGGAGGCCGGCAGCGATCAGGACGATGCCGAGGAGAGCGCACGCCCAGAGCGGTGGGGCACCCAGCGTGTTGAGATCGTCGCGGCTGTCGTACACTGTCATGCCAACCTCCTGGGTGCTCACGCCCCGATCGACGCACCTTCGATCGTAGCGCTGGACCAGCAGGTCCAACATCGGACGAAACCCGGAGTTGCGGGGCGGGAATATTCTCATTCCAACTTGTTGCGACCTTTCCTGAGCCGGGCACGGCTCATCGCGGGCCGCGCGGGCCCAGTGTCAGATGGGTCACGCCGGCCGCGAGATTGAGACCGATCGAGCGTTCGATCGAGATCGGCTGCAGCATGATGCTCCTGCGCGAGCCGCCAATCAGGACGTTGGCGCCGAGGCCGGGGCCTAGTGCGAAATTGCCACTCGCGCCCACATAGCTGCCGCGCAAAGTGCCGGCACCAATCCGCGAAGTCCTGGCGAACACGGCCCAGGAGAGCGTGCCGGCGCTGGTCACGCCGAGATCAAGGCCGAGGCGTCTGATCCGTCCCTCGTAGATGTAGCGGCGGGCAGGGCGCACCCCATCGAACACGCAGCGCAGCGACTGCGTCGATCCGAGCACCAGCCCGACGCGCGGCTCCGAGAAGCATAGCAGCCTGCCTATTCTGAATCTCTCGGCACCTGCGGGCGAGGGGATCGTCAGCAGGACCGTGACTGCGCCGACGGCCGCGAGATATGGCAATTGTCGCATTCAAGCCTCCGCCTGGTGCTTTGTTTCGGTCAGCGCCCGCGGCGGGCCGCCGTCCCGGCGCAGCCAGAACGAAATGGCCAGCCCGATCAGCAGCACGGCGCCGAGCAGGAAGAAGAAGATGGATTGCTTCAGCCACGAGATCGCCGGGACGGCTGCGCCCATTGCAAAGCCGAGAAAGGCGATCTGCAACGACAACAGGCTGATGCCCGCGAGGAACGTGCCGAGCGCAAGCAGCGTCAGCAGGACCAGACCGGTCGCCGGCGTCGGGAGCAGTTGCTGAACGCCGGAGACCAGGATGATGTTCATCGTGATCAGGACGGCGATCCAGTGCAGCGCCTGGGTCCAGATCAGACGAATCTGGCCCTCCCTGCCTTCGATCTCCGGCCATTTGGTGATGACGCAGACCACCCCGATCGCCAGCGCCAGGAATTCCCAATAGCCGATCAGCGGCTGGTGCGAGACGTTGGTATAGGCAACTCCTGCGATGGCGAGCAGCAGCGCGACGGCGTACGGAAGCTGCTGCCAGACAAGACGCCCCATCCCCGAGCGAGCCTGTTGAGGCACGTGGTCTTCACGCTGCTGTGCATCCGTTTCGCTCATGGCTGCTCACCCAGGATTGGGGGATCGGTCGTTGCCGGTTCGATCCTGTCTCCGAGATAATCCTCGACATACAACCTGATGATCGCCACCCGTCCGACCGCGACCAGCGGCATCGCGAGCGCAATGCCCATGACGCCGAACAAGGCGCCCAGCAGGACGATGGCGACCAGGGTCCAGGCTGGCGGGGTCTCGACCGCATGCCGCTGAATCAGCGGGCCGATGACGTAACCTTCGATCGACTGGATGATGGTGTAGACCGCGACCGCCCAGATCAGCGGCGAGGCTCCGAGCGGCATCGCAACGAGCGCGATCGGGATCGCGGCGACGATTGGCCCAAGATAGGGGATGAAGTTCGACAATCCTGCCTGCAATCCGAGAACGAATGGGCCAGGCAGGCCGATGAGGTAAAGGGCAAGCCAGACGAAGAGCGTCATCAGGATGATGCGGATCAACTGGCCGACGAACCACAGCCGCATCACGGTGCCCATCTCGTCCATCACCTCGCGCGCGCGGGCCCGGTAAGATTGCCTGACCAGCACGACCACGCTGTCGCGGTAGCTGATGGGATCGAAGGCGAAGAGAATGCCGAGGAACAAGATCACGAGCACGGCGGTCAAAAGGCTCGAGGCGCCGCCGAGCAGGAATTGCGCATGGCTGAGGAACCGACCCTGGTCGGCGAACAGCCACTGCGCGAAGTCACGCCCCCATTCCGGGCCGAGCAGATCCACGCCATAAGACAACAAATGCTCTTGCAGGATGTCGACCTGGGCATCCATGACTTTCAGCAGCACACGCGTCTGCTCCGGCAGCTTACCGGTCCCCCAGGCCAGCCCGAAGCCTGCCAGCGCCGACAGCAGCAGGAGAACGAGCGTCAGACGCCAGACGCGGCTGAGAGGAAGAACCGGCGCCAGAGCCCGGGCTGCGGCATCGAGAAAGGCTGCGAAAAGCACGCCTGCGAACACGATCAAGAGACTCGACACCGTTTGCCAGACCAGGAAGAGGGCCACGGCCACGACGAGCACAGTGAGGCCGATCGCAAGCAGGCTCGGTCGTCCGGATTGGACCGAATCGTCGATCGGGCTCTCATTCCGAACGAGGCCGCGGACCCGCTCGGATCCGACCCTGGCGTCGCTCATCGATCGGTCCGCCGTCATGTGGTCACGCCTCACGAGCGGACGCGGCGGCTGCCAAAATGCGGATGCTTGCCGCCGCGATGACGCCAATAGCGATGCTTGAATGGATTCATGTTGGTGTTGATGTTGGGCCTCGCATCGCCCGGGGCGGCCGTGCCGGTTTGCTTCGGCGCGGCCACGGTATCGTCCTTCGGCTGAGCCGGGGAAATGCTTGACGGCAGAGTGGCGGCTACGACTGCGGTGAGGAACAGGGTACGATAGTTGATCCACATCTTCATCCTCGCCTCCATGCGGTCAGCGACATCGGTCAGATCGCGATGGCTCCGACAGCCAGGCCGTAGATTCCGATCCCCGCGGCGATGGCCACCGCGCCGAACAGGACGGACTCGACCGGCTTGAAAAGCCGCTCCTTGCGTTCGCGCTTGGCGATCAGGAACAGCAGCGTTCCCGGCGCGTAGAGGATCGCGGACAGCAGGAGAAATTTCGCCCCGCCCGCGTAGATCATTCCCGCCGCGTAGAGCGTCGCGACGGCCGCGAAGATCCCCTCGCTGGTGCGGGCGCGCTCGCCGGAAGCATAGGCCTCACCAGTCCATGCGAGCTTCAGGCCGTAAGCCGCCACGAGGAAATACGGGACCAGTGTCATTGCGCTCGTCATCTTGAGGGCGAGCGTGAAGGCATATTCGGCGAACCAACTCACAAGAAGCAACGCCTGGATCACGCAGTTGGTGAGCCAGAGCGCGCCGACAGGGACCTTGTGAACGTTCTCGCGCGCCAGAAAGGCCGGCATCGTGCGCTGAATGGCCGCTGAGTGCAGGATCTCGGCCGCAAGGAGGGACCATGACAGGTAATTGCCGAGGATCGAGATCAGCAATGCGATACTGATGAACACACCGCCCCAGCGGCCGACCATGGCCTCCATCACGCCTGCCATCGATGGTGTCGGCAGGTCCGCGAGCCCGCTCCGCGGCAGGATGCCGTAGGACAGGAGTGTCACGAGCACGAGAAGGCAGAGAACCGTCAGAAAGCCGGTGACCGTCGCGATACCGATGTCGTCGCGCCTTCGTGCGTAGCGCGAATATACGCTCGCGCCCTCGATGCCGACGAAGACGAACACCGTGAGCAGCATCGTGCTGCGGACCTGGCTCAACACCTGCCCGGCGTCGGGCTCGGTCGTTCCCCAGAAATTGTCGGAGAAAAGCCCGCGGTTCAGGGCGACCGCAGCCACCACGATGAACAGCACGATGGGAATGATCTTCGCGAAAGTTGTGACCGTGTTGAGCGCGGCAGCCCCCTTGATGCCGCGCAGCACCAGAATATGGACGCTCCAAAGCAGCACGGAGGCCGAAGCGATGGCTACCGGCGTGGTGCCGTCGCCGAACACGGGGAAGAATTGGCCGAGCGTGGCCTTGATCAGGATGAGGCAGGCGACGTCGGCTAGACAACAGCCGATCCAGTAGCCGGCGGCGGACGCAAAGCCGATGTAATCACCGAAACCGGCTTTGGCATAGGCGTAGATGCCCGCATCGAGCTCCGGCTTGCGCCGGGATAGCGATTGGAACACGAAGGCCAGAGTCAACATGCCGGTGCCAGCAATCATCCAGGCAATGATCGCTCCCAAAGCGCCGGTGGTGCGCCCGAACTGAGCCGGCAATGCGAAGATGCCGGAGCCGACCATCGACCCGATCACCAGGGCGATCAGCGCATTGCGCGAAAGCTTCTGATCGGCCTCGCTTGTCGAAGCAGCCATGATGGATGCCTTCCGATCCGAGGCGGCTGCATTCGCGGCCTCCCTCCCCGAACCTTAGAGCCACCTCCCGCGTGCGCACATCAGGGATTGTCTGTAGGAAGAGAGGCAGGAAATCGGTGGCCGCCGATTCAGATATCGCCACGGGAAGCGGCGGTGTCGTCCTCGCCCTTGTGCCAGGACGTCGGCAACGTATCCCGCGCGACCAGCACGACGCTGCCACGGAAGAACTCGCCGGACTTGGCGAGTTCGGCGGCCAGGCGCCTGGCATGTAGGACGGCCGCATCCTGCTCGCTAAGATCGCATCCGATCGTGTCGGGCGAGACGCCGTATCGATCGGTGATATGGAAGAAGAAGCGCATGCCTCCGGTTAGGTCATGGCGCCTCCGGTCTCCAGTGACAAAAGCGCAAGGTGCCTCAGTCAATAGTCTTACGACCCCGAAGCAGGTTCCAGTCTTACGGATCGGCAATCAGCGCCATGCCGTCCCCATTCGGGCGAAGAGTGGTTTTCACCTGATGTCTTCGGGTGATTGTCCGATGTTGTTCCGTCGAAGCAGAGCCTAGCGTGGTCGCGCTTTAGGGGGCTGCACAGGAGGATGCGATGTCGAATCTCGATGAGAACTTGGCGGCGACAGACGTCGTCGGCGGCCGGATCACCGTGGATGCCGGACTGCGCCAGTACATGTTGCGGATCTATGGCTATATGGCCGCGGGTGTCGCCCTGACCGCCGTCGCCGCCGGCCTGACCTATCAGGTCACCGGCCCCGCGCTGCTGCAGAGCCCGCTGATGTGGGTTTTCATCCTGGCGCCGCTTGGGTTGGTGTTCTTTCTCAGCTCGCGCATCGAGACATTGTCGGTGCCAACTGCGCGCCTGCTGTTCTTCCTCTATGCTGCCCTGGTCGGTATCTCGCTCTCGATCCTACTACACATCTACACCAGTTCGTCGATAACCCGCGTCTTCGTGATCGCTGCTGCAATGTTCGGCGGGCTCAGCGTCTTCGGCTACACGACCCGGCGCGACCTGTCGGGATTGGGTACCTTCCTGTTCATGGGGCTGATTGGGATCATCTTCGCGAGCGTCGTCAACCTGTTCCTGTGGTCGACTGCGCTCGACTGGCTGATCTCGATCGTAGGAGTCGGCGTGTTTGCCGGCTTGACGGCCTATGATACGCAGCGGATCAAGGCGATGTACGACAGCGCGGATGACCAAACCGCTTCGGGGCGAAAGTCGGTCATTGCCGCGCTGTCGCTCTATCTCAATTTCCTCAACCTGTTCCTGATGCTGCTGCGTCTTGCGGGCGGCCGCCGTTGAGAAGGGAAGGGCGGCGGCTCAGGCCGCCGGCCGCTCCACCGTGCTGGCGAGGGCATCGCGCAACGCCTTTTCCTTCGTCTCGTCGAGGGAGGTCTTGAATACGACGCCGCCCGCGTCCTTGATCTCCTTAATCACCTTGTCGGCGGTCATGTGCTTGATCAGGACGAACAGGGCGGCGTTGCCGGGCTGAAGACTGGTGGAGAGACTCTTCATAAAGGCATCGTCGATGCCGACGTCCGAAAGAGCGCCGCCGAGCGCACCGGACGCTGCGCCTACGGCAACTCCGAGGATCGGATTGAGAAAGAGGACACCGATTAAAAGGCCCCAGAAGCTTCCCGTCACCGCGCCCATGGCGGTCGTGTTGACGAGTTGGTTGAGCTTGATGCTGCCCTGGTCCGTCTTTACGGCGATCACGGCGTCACTGATCGTGATCAGATACTCCTTCTGCAGCTTAAGCAATCGCTGACGCACTTCCTCGGCCTTCGCCTCGGACGGATATACGATGGCGACCAGATCGGACATGAAGACCTCCCGTTGGAGCATGCAAGCGACCCGAGGAAGCTACCGCGCGAGAGCTGCCTCAGGGGATCGGAGAAAACCCTCGGTCTCGATGGGGATTGTCCCGATGGGAGATTGGAGGTTGATGGTCGCATCCAGAAGGGGTGACGTACAGCGACATCGCTCGCGCCCGGCGCGAGGGTAATCCCGGGCAGCGACTAGGTAATCACCTGATGGGCCGGGCCGAGGCCACGGCGCATGGTTCGATCTCGAAATGAGGAGTCGGCAACGCATCGTTCGAGACATCGGTGACGGCGTCGGTCTTCGCTCGCTCTTCGAGGCCATTCAATGACCGCGACGACATCGGCCCAGAAGCTCTCATTGTTCGCACTGACGGGAATGGTCGTCGGCTCCATGGTCGGCTCCGGCATCTTCTCGCTGCCGAGAACCTTCGGCACCGCAACCGGTCCCTTCGGCGCCATCCTCGCCTGGTGCATCGCAGGCGGTGGCATGTACACCATGGCGCGCGTGTTCCAATCTCTGGCCGAGCGCAAGCCTGGTCTCGATGCCGGTGTTTATGCCTATGCGAAAGAGGGCTTTGGCGACTATCCCGGATTCCTGTCGGCGCTCGGTTACTGGATGGGAAGTTGCATCGGCAACGTGTCCTACTGGGTCCTGATCAAATCGACCCTGGGCGCGTTCTTTCCCGTGTTCGGCGACGGCAATACGGTCATCGCGATCGTCGTTGCCTCGATCGGCATCTGGTTGTTTCACTTCATGATCCTGCGCGGGGTGCAACAGGCCGCCGCGATCAACACCATCGTCACCATCGCCAAGATCGTGCCGATCCTGATCTTCATCGCCATCCTGATCTTCGCCTTCAAGGCCGACCTGTTCCGTGTCAACTTTTGGGGTGGCGAGGGCATGCCGGACAAGGGACTGTTCGAGCAGATCCGTGCGACCATGCTGGTCACGGTGTTCGTCTTTCTCGGGATCGAGGGGGCCAGCGTCTATTCCCGCTACGCCAAGGAGCGGTCCGACGTCGGCGCGGCGACGATCATGGGCTTCCTGGTCGTCACGAGCCTGATGGTGCTCGTCACCCTGCTGCCCTACGCCGTGCTGCCGCGCGCGGAGATCGCAGACATGCGGCAACCGTCAATGGCCACGGTGCTGGAGGCAGTGGTCGGACATTGGGGTGCCGTCTTCGTCAGCATCGGGCTTCTGGTCTCCGTATTGGGCGCCTATCTCGCCTGGTCGCTGATCTGCGCCGAAGTGCTCTCCGCGGCCGGTCGGACCCGGGACATGCCGCGCGTGTTCGGTACCGAAAACGCCAACAAGGTGCCGGCTGCCGCGCTCTGGCTGACCAATATCGTGGTGCAGCTCTTCGTCATCAGCACCTACTGGTCCCGTGATGCCTTCTCGCTGATGCTCAATCTCACGAGCGTCATGAACCTCATTCCGTTCTTCCTGGTCGCCGCCTACGGATTGCTGCTGGTGAAGCGCGGCGAGACGTACGAGAAGAGTGCGGGCGAGCACAGGCGAGATCTGATCTTCACCGGCATCGCCGTCATCTACACACTCTTCCTCATCTACGCGGCCGGAATGAAATACCTGCTGCTATCCGCGCTGCTCTACGTGCCCGGCACGGCGCTGTATGTCTGGGCGCGGGTCCAACAGAAGGCGAGGATTTTTGCACCGGTGGAGTGGGGCATCTTCATCGTGGCTGCGATCGGCGCGGCCGTCGGCATTCACGGCCTCGCCACCGGCTACATCACGATCTAGGCGGATCGATTGCGGAGGTTGCGCTCATGACACAACAGACATCAAACGGAGCGCTTCCTTTTGGCGTTCATTCGGAAGTCGGTCAGTTGCGCAAGGTAATGGTCTGCTCGCCGGGCCGCGCTCACCAGCGTCTCACTCCGACCAATTGCGACACGCTGCTGTTCGACGACGTCCTGTGGGTCGACAATGCAAAGCGCGACCATTTCGACTTCGTGCAGAAGATGCGCGACCGTGGCATCGAGGTCGTCGAGATGCACGATCTGCTCACGGATACCGTCGCCATCCCGGAGGCGAGGCGATGGATCCTCGACAATCAGGTGGTCCCGAACCAGGTCGGCCTTGGACTGATCGACGAGCTTCGCGGCTATCTGGAGAGCCTCAAGCCCCGCGAACTGGCGGAGACCCTGATCGGAGGATTGTCGACCCACGATTTCCCCGATGCTCATGGTGGTGAAATGCTCCGGCTGATCCGGGAGGCGGCCGGCATGACCGAGTATCTGCTGCCGCCGCTTCCGAACACGCTATACACGCGCGATACCACTTGTTGGATCTATGGCGGCGTGACGCTGAACTCGCTGTTCTGGCCGGCGCGTCATGAGGAGCCGATCCTCGCCGCCGCGATTTACAAGTTCCATCCTGATTTCGCCGGCAAGGTCAATGTCTGGTGGGGAGATCCGACCCACGATCACGGCCTTGCCACGCTGGAAGGCGGCGATGTGATGCCGATCGGGAAGGGCAATGTCCTGATCGGTCTTAGCGAGCGGACATCGAGACAGGCGATCAGTCAGCTTGCTGCTGCTCTTTTCAGGAGAAAGGCTGCCGAGCGCGTCATTGTGGCGGCCATGCCCAAGCTCCGCGCGGCGATGCATCTCGACACGGTCTTCACGTTCGCCGATCGGGATTGCGTGCTGCTTTACCCCGATATCGTCAATAGCATCACGGCGTTCTCCTACCGGCCGGCGGACAATTCCGCTGGTATCGAGTTGCGGAAGGACGAGAAGCCTTTCGTGGACGTCGTAGCTGAAGCGCTCGGCCTGAAGAAGCTCCGCGTCGTGGAGACCGGTGGCAACGCCTATCTGCGAGAGCGAACTCAGTGGGACAGCGGTGCCAATCTGGTCTGCGCCTCTCCAGGCGTCGTCTTCGCCTACGATCGCAACACCTATACCAATACGCTGCTGCGCAAGGAGGGAATCGAAGTGATCACCATCGTCGGCGCGGAGCTCGGACGTGGTCGAGGCGGCGGTCACTGCATGACCTGCCCGATTACCAGGGATCCGGTCGACTACTAGCCGGCGGAGGAATCGGCCCGGATCAACCTGTGATTTATCATCTCAACATTAACACGCCACAATTGGCGCGCAGTAGACGTGAATCCCGGTGTCCGGCTGCAGCATCGGAGGGGACCTATGCGACCGTCTGGATTTTTTCTGCCGGTTGCCGCACTGCTCGGCAGTAGTACGGCTTGGGCGGCGGACCTCGATCTCACCGACTTCAAATCGAGCGGAGCTGCTACATCCTCTTACGCGGTTCCTTATTACCAAGCCCCGTCCTGGAGCGTCGTTGGTTCCATCTCGCCGACTTTCACCGACAACGCGCTCTTCACCCGCGATAACCGCAGGTCCGACGTTTATTACGCGCCCGACGTGAGCGTCAGGCTCGACGGGAACCTCACCAACGATCTGTCATACCGGCTCTATGCGCGGGCTCAATACGAAGCCTTTTCGCGGGAAAAGGACGGCAATTTCGCCGTCGCGCGCATGGGCGCGCGTCTGACCGAGAACTGGGACGGCTGGCGCTTTTCTGGCATTTACGAAAATCGATATGATTTCGATGGCATCTACCGCGATCTCGCCTTCACGTCCCACGACGTGATGGGCTCAGTCGCGCGCGATTTCCGCGTTGGCAACGCGACGTTCTCGCCACTAGTGCTTTTGACCTACCGTTTCTCCGATCTGGCCGAGGCGCGCCGCTGGCGCTTTGACGCCGTGCTCGGAATCGAGGTCAAGCTCGATCCCAGGTGGTCGATCGTCAGTACGCCCCTGTTCGAAGCCTACTGGTTCACCGATGGACTCAATACCGGTCGCCAGGATCAGCTCTATTCGGTTGACCTCGGCCTGAAGTACAACGTTGCCAACAACGTGTCGCTCACGACGACCGTGCTCTACGAGGCGCGAACCTCGAACGTCCCGCTGCGGCGATACAGGGACGTTCGGATCGGGCCTCGCCTGGACTTTGCCTTTTGAGAGGTGCTCGAGAGATGCCGGCAAGACGCCTTCTAATGCTGACCTGCCTCATGATCTCAAGCATGATGACGACGGTCGTGCTGGCCGATCCTCGCGATGCGGTCGATCGTAGCCATCGACTCGATACCGATGCACTTCGGGATGATGTCGCGACGCGCCGTCTGGAGCAACCATCTCACCCGCTCGCAATTGCGCCGGCCCCGGCGGCACCGCCCGCGAAGGCGACCAGAAAGAAGAAGTCGGACACGAGCAGTAGCCGATAGCCTTGGCGAACCTGTCAGCGCATTATGCGGGGGGACGGTGGAGGACACCCGGCGACCACGGAATGGTGGCGCGACGATGCCGTTCGGGCTCATTCGCCGCGCATCGCCATTTTTACTCTCTATTGCATCGGATTTGAGATTCGGCGGCCCTTTACGAAGGCCAAGATTTCAATCCCTCACGAATACTACCTCATGTTGAATGAGCGGTTCGCTGGGTGTATAGTCGATTGACCCCGCAGGTGCGCTATTCCGAATTCGGTGGAGGATTTCTCGCCGGCAGGGTGGGGAGAGACCCCGCTATTGTCGTCGTGGCCAATATCGGGAGTCGCCGGAATAGAGTGAGTAGTACAGTGAAGCCACATGGCTCCCCCGCCAGAGAGTCGAGGCAAACCAGTCCCAAGCGCTGGCTGCGCGTAGGTTTGCAACCATCGACCGAGGAGCTTTACTGGAACTCTTCTGCAGATCTCCTCTTCGTCGCGCGCCCCTCCTTTTGCGGACATTTCGTCTACGAGAGCATCAATCCGGCATTCGAGTCCCGGCTCGGCGTATCGTCGCGAGACGTGCTCGACATGGACGTATTCGATTGCCTGAGCGCGGATGACGCGAGATCTGTCTGCGAAGCACTTCGGGCGAGCCTCGCGGAGAAGGCTGAGATCAGGATCCGGCAGCGGCTGGCGTTTGGTGGTTCGTCCCGCACGAAGGAAACGACGGTCACGCCGATCCTGGATCCCGCGACCCGCGGTGTCGTCCGGTTGATCGGCTGCCATCGCGAGGCGCGCGACGTTCGCTTCGAGGACGCCACCACATGGGGGAACGGGCTGGATGTCGAAGCTGGCCTGCTGTCGCTTCAGGAGAGCATTCAGCAGCGGATCGCTTCCGATCTCCACGATTCGACCTGTCAACATCTGATTGCTGCGAGTCTCGGCCTGATGCGGATCCGCGGCCAGCTTGACGGCACACAAGCCGCCGAACGGATCTGCGACGAAATCGACGCGTCGATTGATGAAGCGCTCCGGGAGCTCCGGGCTTTTGCCTATCTGCTGCATCCGCGGGATCTGACGGGTGACGGATTGAAGGCCACGATCGAAGGCTACGCGGAAGGGTTCGCGGCGCGCACCTCGTTGCATGTGAGGGTGAACATCGTGCCGGAGGTCGATGGGTTACCTTATGAGGCCCAACGCTCGCTGCTGCGCGTTGTTCAGGAGGCTCTGACGAACGTCTTCCGTCACGCAAAAGCGACGGAGGTGGCAATCGTCATCGATGTTGTCGACAGTCGTTTCCAATTGATGATCAGCGACAATGGACGCGGTCTTCCCCACCCTGGCAGGCCGGGTGCCGGGACGCTATCGAGCGGCGTCGGAATTCCCGCGATGCGCGCGAGGCTGCACGGGATCGGAGGTACGCTCGCCATCCAGTCCAACGGGATGGCACCGCACTCCGGCACCGTTCTGTCCGCGGTCTTCCCGCACGTCCTTGCAGTAAATAGGCGCAATCGACGAAGGACCACGATCAATACGAGGCCAGCGACCGGCACACGATCAGCGAAAGAACACTAGCCAGCGGCGGCGGGTCGAAAGCGCGACCCGAACCGCCGTCAAGAATAGGGAGTGTGCTGCATGAAACGTATCCTCATAGCCGACGATCACGAAGCGGTGCGATCGGGTTTGCGGGCGGTCCTCGAACAGCGGGCGGACTGGGAAGTGGTGGCCGAGGCCACCGACGGAGGCAAAGCGGTCGCGGCGGCGATCCAGAGCCAGCCCCACGTCGCCATCCTGGATTTCTCGATGCCGAGGATGACCGGCGTGGAGGTGGCGCGGCGTATGAAGGACTATCGGCTGCAAACCGAGATCCTGATCTTCACCGTGCACAATTCGGGTCTGATAGCGCAGCAGGCGTTCGAGGCCGGCGCCCGCGCTTTCTTGGTGAAGTCTGATGCGAACAAGCTGCTGCTGGCGGCTGTCGAGTCGCTGCTGATGCACAGGCCGTTCTTCTGTACGAATAGCATTATCGAATACGACGGCGGGCCGGGCCCCCACGGCGAACGACACCACCATGGGCTGACCTCGCGCGAGCAGCTCGTCGTCAAGCTGGTTGCCGAGGGCTACAGCAACAAGGGGATTAGCGCGATCCTCGACCTGAGCGTTAAGACGACGGAGGCACATCGTGCAGCGGCGATGCGCAAGCTGGAGGTAAACTCGACCGCGGGCCTCGTGCGATACGCGGTGCGGAGCGGACTCGTCGAGGCCTGATCGCAAGCCGTGGCGATCCGTGGCTGTCAGTACCTTCGCCCTGCATCTCTCAGGGTTTTGCTGGATAACCGTTCTTGTGGGACGCCGTATGATCGTTCGACCTGACGGCCGATGACCGCTCTAGTCCACCTGGCTTGGCCCAGGGTAGGCAAACGGGAACGACCCGTGAAACGCATCTTGATTGCGGACGACCATGAAATCGTGCGTTCCGGACTTCGTGCGATTGTTGAAACGCGGTCCAACTGGATCGTGAGCGGCGAGGCGACCAATGGTGAGCAGGCGGTCACGCTTGCGATGGAAACCAGGCCAGACATCGTGATCGTCGATTATTCCATGCCGATCATCAACGGCCTGGAGGTCAGCCGCCGCCTCAGAGCGCTTCACGTTCAAACCGAGGTGCTTATCCTCACGATGCATGAAAGCGAGGAGCTGCTGACAGAGGCCATTCTGGCCGGAATCCGCGGCTTCCTGTTCAAGTCCGACGCTCGCAACCATCTCATTTCCGCGGTCGAAGCGCTGCTCGACGGCAGACCCTACTTCACGAGTGTTCTGCTGGAGAAGCTGCTCCGCGACTACCAGGCGAACAAGCAGAACCGGGCCGACATGCTGCTGACCTCGCGCGAGGAGAGCGTGGTCCAGCTGATCGCAGAGGGGCACACCAACAGGTCAATAAGCGCGATCCTGAATCTGAGCGTCAAGACGGTCGAGACACACCGCGCCTCGGCCATGCGCAAGCTCAGGATGTCCTCCACCGCCGAGCTGGTTCGGTATGCTGTCCGCAAGCGGCTGGTTTCACCTTGAACGAACGGGGAGCGCTTTCGGCTGCTCGCGAAAGATCGAGAGTGCACCGTCGAGTGAACGGACGCGAGAAATACCTTCGCATGCTTACTTTGATGTGTGGCGTTGGCTTGCCGAGCCGAAGCTTGCCGCGCCAGTCCGTCTTTGCTTCCGCTGCGCTCCAGCTATGCCGGACACCGCGCTTGCCCCTCGTTCTCCGCTTGGCTGCGCCACGCGTAGCCCGAAGGGCGAAGCGTGGTGGGCCCGGCAGGAC
>Ga0214545_1000553_pt1 | contig 60720 bp, 51 predicted proteins | sample CNSS4metaG_FD_160064 | JGI IMG/M metagenome (GOLD analysis project Ga0214545, IMG submission 160064) | Root nodule microbial communities from cowpea collected in UCLA plant growth center, Los Angeles, California, USA - CNSS4 | ecosystem: Host-associated > Plants > Roots > Nodule | place: USA... | reverse complement strand
TTTTTTTCTGTTTCCATTTGTTGAATGGTTGAAAGATGAAAGCATGTGAATGCGACAGAAAATACCAACAATTAATGGACATGTGCTGCCTCCATTCGTCTCCGATTTATGCAAAACCAAAATGCTGAATTGTATGAAATCTTCAACGGAAACTATGTGCTTCACTTCTATCTCATTTCTTACTTATTTTTTATTGGAGAAGTTCCTGTCACATTTTAAGAATGTTAATGTGAAACTTCAAAGGAATTAGTGTCATCAAATAATCGACAAGTTGTAAGCATGATTAGGCCTAACTTCAAAGGAATTAGTGTCATCATCCCAAATAATCGAAGAAAATAAAAAACAACAAATTAACAAGAAAAATGTGTTAAAAAGTGATTTCATACAATGAAAAATAGTTATGATAGTAATTTTATTTTAAACGGTAAATATTAAAATATCAAGATGACGGTTAACTTTGATAGAGAATACTTACACAAGGAAGAAACTATCCCAAGAAGGGATTCTTTCTCTATCTCCAGCCATTTTTTTTCGACACTCCCAGTTTTCTAAAAGTTCTTCAAAATAATCTGTTCACTTTGACTGATAGATAACTAAAAATAATAATTACCCTTTCTATTTAATACCTCACTACCATGCACTACTCACGATACAACTAACAAAACAATAAAAACTAAAAATTAACTTCAAAAATAATTTTAAAAAACAATAATAACTAAAACATGTTTAGAGAAATATCGAATTTTGAAATCTGATTTAAGTAAATATTAAATTTCGAAATCCGATTAAAATAATTATCAAATTTTAAAATTCGATTAAGTACATTATCAAATTTTAAAATCCAATTAAAAAAATCATCAATTAAATTAAGTAAATGATCAAATTTTTTGAAACTTGGTTAATATATATATTTTAATCATATATTTTATAGAAGGAAGCCCTACAAAAACGTAGTCATTCATAAAAGAAAGAAAAAATATATAAGAAAGTGAAAGATAAAACAAAAAAAAAAGATAAGGGTAAGTTGATATATTCACTATCCCGTGACATTCAAGTTGAAATTATGGGGTGTAGAAAGAGATGTCCATCAGCCCAATGGCCTTTGGCCCAAAACTAGGAAAGGAACTCGAAGATTCAAATGATGCGTGAACACTGTAAAAGTCCAAGCTTCCATAATTGAATCATGAACTGTTGACTTTTCTTTCCTCACGTTTTATTTTGACTCATTTCTGGACCAAACCTTACACATTAGAACAATCATTCACTCATCTTGTGCTTAGTCGACAAGGAAAGAAAGAAAAGGATTAATGATGAATAAAATTACACAAAAATAAATAAATGACAAATAGACAATTTTTTTTCTTTTCAAAATCTAAAAATGACTATATTTTACATATTATTCTTTACGTTGTTTTTGAAACTACTATTTTCTTGTCCTACATTTAAATGAATTTGTGATATGATGAAATCTTCAATTACAGTGACACTTGAAGATATAATAAATTTATGATAGATACACAATTAAAATGTTTATTTTTTAATATGATACAAATACATCTAAACTCAACAGTCAAATTATTAAAATTAACAAAATATATGTTTATGAATAAAAAGACAAATGAAATAATTTAATTTGAGACCATAATATCTTATCATAACAAATAATAACATTATCTTTCTAAGGTTTTGTTACAATTAAGTTTAATGAGTCACGAGTGTTTATTTTCTTTATTTTTGGGGAAATCTATAACCGTGTTTTTTTTCTTCAAAATATAAATCAAACACACTATTTACAATGATAAGATTTTTTCTTAATTGTACGTTAACATATTATTTCACAATTACCATAAAAACTATTTACATATTAACGTCTGAACCATTTTCTTTATTTTTTTAAACCATCACCGTCTATAATTGGTGGAAATAGTCCAAGTGTGAGTCAAAGTTCCACATTGGATAGAAAAGACAAAGGTAAACACTATATAAGAATAAAGACCCATAACAACATTGTCTTAAGGTTTTGGTGTAAAAGTGGTGTCTAAGGTCTTATATGTGTAAGACTGATGTCATATAACCATATAGAACCACAATCTCAATGACCATAACTATGCCATAACCCATATGAAAAAATATATACATAAACCTATCACTGGTATCAAGAGCCATTGTTCTTACTGCCATATCTAGAGGGGCTAGATCTATGGGAAGTTGTGGAGGAAGATGATGTTCCTTGTCTGAAAATCCCACCATGGCTCAAATGAAAGCGCATAAAGAAAAGAAAACGAGAAAGGCAAAGGCAAAATCATCTTGTTGAGAAAAAAATTATGGTGACGGTGCCAGAAAGATATGAGGCATATGAGGCATCTATTGCTTCCTTAGAAAATACAAAAGATTTGTCTATAATTACCTTTACAGAGGTGATACATGTCTTGCAAGCACAAGAACAACGAAGATTGATGAGAGAAGATCATGAGACGGTTGAAGGTAATTTAAATTACACGGAAGATAATGCTCTCATAGTCAAGAAAAATAGAAGGAGCAAATACAACAACACACAGGTTTTTCCATCTTGTCCCCATTGCAAGAGAAAAGGTCATCAACACAGGTTTTTCCATCTTGTCCCCATTGCAAGAGAAAAGGTCATCAACCCAATTGGTGTTGGTGGAGGCCAGATGTCAAATGTCACAAATGCGGTCAATTGGGACATGTGGAAAATAAATCAGATGAGGATAAATCAAAGGAGGATCTACTTGTTGCAACATCATGTGTCACAACCAACGAATCTTCAAAAGATTGGATTATAGATAGTGGTTGCACAAACCATATGACTCATGATAGAGAAATTTTCAAGGAGCTGAATAAATCAAATATTTCCAAGGTAAGAATTGGGAATGGAGAACAACTTGCTGTGAAAGGTACATGAACAGTTTCAATTAAAACTCATTCAGGTATCAAATTAATTTTTGATGTCTTATATGTTCCTGAGATCACCCAGAATTTGTTAAGTGTTGCTCAATTGTTAGAGAAAGGTTATAAGGTCTCCTTTGAAAATAAAGCATGTGTGATCAAAAATACTAACAACACAGAGGTATTCAAAGTCCACATGAAAGACGAAAGATTTGCGCTGGATTTTATGAAGGAAGAATTTGATAAAAAGAAAGTGAGCATGAAAGAATGATCAAAATTAGAAGATAAATATCTTTGGAAGAAAGTAGATGTCCAAGTGAAGAAAATAGATGGAGGTTCACATTTTAATATTCACAAAAGGTCGAATGCCACTCCAATGAAATCCACACCGGACAAAGAAAAAGAAGATAATGCCAATATAAAGGATGATGCCAAATTGAAGAAAGATGTGATGCTATGGAAGAAGAAAAAAAACAAATATTGCAAGCACAAAAAGAGGAGAAAATCAAGCATCAAAAGATGGAGAATCAAATATGAAGAAATAAAATAAACAGATATTAAGCAAGGAGGAATGTTGAGAATATTACTTAATATCTTTTTTATTTAAATTAGTTTTTTAGAAAATATTTCAGTTTTAGAGATATGTGTCAGTTTTATAAATTTGTTATTATTTTAGATTAGGAATGAGATATTCTAAATATTTTATACTTGATATTTGTTATATTTTGCTTTATATATATAGAGTATATCAATAAAATACAAAAACATGTTCCTCCGTATAACATATCATATATATCTCTCATATATCTCATATCTCTCATATTTTCAAAAGCCCTAAAAATCCCAACAATAACTAATAAATTATTGTTAAAACACGAATAAATCTTTCACCACAATGCAAGTCATGATCATAGCTTAACAAGTGGGCACACTACAATTTGTTGCATGATATAATGAAAAATAATATTGTTCTTTAAAATTAATTTTATATTTAAATAAAATAAAAAATTACTTTTGGTCCTGCGGTTTCGGAAACGTATAATTTAAACCTCTATATAATTTAAATACGAATTTGATTATAATTTTTTTGGAATTAAATGATTTTGTTCAAGTGTTAATACTACAAACCAAATTAGCAGTAAGAAGAAATGTTTATGTTCAAACTACGTGAAAAATATAGTAGATTAAGTAAAAAAGTAATATAAATAATGTAAAGAAATGTTTTACTTAATCACAAGAAGAGCATGTGAAATGGGTCCTTAAAAATATCTATGTTGTTTATGAAATAAAATTTGATATTATAAGTAATAATAAAAAAGTATTAAAAGAATTATGGTAAGGAATATTTAATATTAGCGGTGTTGAAATAATTAAAAAAGAAAAAATAGTGGGAGGAGAGTGAGATAAGGACCAGCGCGTTTTGCTTGAGGTGCAAGGATTTTTGCAGCAGGAAGAAGCCTATATAAACGCTTCTCCTTTGACCTATTTTTATTTTTATTATTATTCTCCAAACAACACACAACGCAACTTCAACACCTTTGGCTTTCAGCACCCCAAACCCAACCAGGTTTCACTTTCTCTCAATACTCTTTTTTCTTTCTTTATTTATTTATTGTTGAACTTCTTTCACTTTTCGCATCTCAAATCCCTCGAACTTATTTTCATTTCCAGACTTTACTTCTGACTTAGACGTGTTAATTCATGGTTCATATTCGCATGCCTCTCTTTTACTTTTAGGGTTCATATTATTAGGGTTTCTCGTTTCTCATTTCTCATCAACATTTTTCTTCTCGATTACAATCCACCTTTCTATTTCCGTTCTCATGAACTCAATTTCCACGTGTCAGTTGGAGAGCTATCGATTAGAGTCACGCAGGATGAGCTCGCAAGAGCGAAGCCAGCGGTCTAGGGTTCCTCGTCAGGAATGGATTCGTCGAGGATCCACCGATCAGAGTCAGATTCAGATTCAGAATCAGAATCAGAATCAGAATGGTGCCGCCGCTGCCGCTGCCGCTGCTGCTGGTTCCTCCAATACAACAAATCGCCATAGGAGGAGCGGTCCTATTCCTAGTCACAATCACAATCCTAATCCCAATCCCAATCCCAATCCCAATCCGAAGAATAATGTGCAGAAGAGATTCAATTCTAGGGATTCTAATTTGCCCCAGTTGCTGCAAGAGATTCAGGAGAAGCTCGTGAAAGGTGCGGTTGAATGCATGATTTGCTGTGACATGGTGCGGAGGTCTGCGCCAATCTGGTCTTGCTCCAGTTGCTTCTCCATCTTTCACCTTAATTGTATAAAGAAGTGGGCGCGGGCTCCCACTTCTGTGGATGTGTCCGTGGACAAGAATCAGCGGTTCAATTGGCGGTGCCCTGGTTGTCAATCTGTGCAGCTCACATCATCCAAGGAGATTCGGTATGTTTGCTTCTGTGGGAAGAGGCCTGACCCCCCCTCCGATTTGTATCTTTTGCCACATTCCTGTGGAGAAGCATGTGCCAAACCCCTTGAAAGGGAGCTTGGGGGGGATAAGGAGGTTCTTTGTCCTCATGTTTGTGTCTTGCAATGCCATCCCGGTCCTTGCCCTCCTTGCAAAGCATTTGCCCCTCCACGTCTGTGTCCTTGTGGGAAGAAAAATGTTACCACCCGTTGCTCTGACCGCCAGTCTGTTCTTACCTGTGGCCAGCGCTGTGAGAAGCTTCTTGAATGTGGGCGGCATCGGTGTGAACAAATCTGTCATCTGGGACCTTGTGATCCTTGTAGGATTCCTGTCAATGCCTCTTGCTTTTGCAGTAAAAGGACGGAGCTCATTCTTTGTGGGGACATGGCTCTGAAAGGTGAAATCAAAACCGAAGGTGGAGTTTTCTCTTGTGGTTCAACCTGTGGAAAGAAACTTGGTTGCGGTAATCATGTTTGTATTGACACTTGTCATCCCGGCAGCTGTGGGGAGTGTGGATTATTACCATCCCATATTAAGACATGCTGTTGTGGGAAAACTAGATTGAAGCAGGAACGGCAGAGTTGTTTAGATCCTATTCCTACCTGTTCACAAGTATGTGGGAAGACCCTTCCTTGCGGGATTCATCACTGTGAAGAGGCATGCCACGCTGGGGATTGTTCTCCTTGTTTGGTTCTAGTCTCCCAGAAGTGTCGATGTGGCTCTACTTCTCGAACTGTGGAGTGCTGTAAGACAAAAGCGGAGGCTGTGAAATTTACTTGTGAAAAGCCTTGTGGGCAGAAAAGGAATTGTGGAAGGCATAGATGCAGTGAACGGTGTTGTCCACTTTCTAATCCAAATAATATTCAAATTGCAGATTGGGATCCACACTTCTGTTCATTACCATGTGGAAAGAAGCTAAGGTGTGGGCAGCATGCATGTGAATCCCTATGCCACAGTGGTCATTGTCCACCTTGTCTTGAAACTATATTTACTGATTTGACATGTGCTTGTGGCAAGACTTCAATCCCTCCTCCATTGCCTTGTGGCACTCCTCCTCCCTCGTGTCAGCTTCCATGTTCTGTTCCTCAGCCTTGTTTACATCCAGCGTCTCACAGCTGCCATTTTGGGGATTGCCCTCCTTGTTCGGTGCCTGTAGCAAAAGAATGTATTGGTGGGCATGTAATTCTTCGGAACATACCTTGTGGTTCAAAGGATATTAGATGCAATAAACTATGTGGGAAGACCAGACAGTGCGGTTTACATGCATGTGGTAGAACATGTCACCTCCCACCTTGTGATAATCCATCTACAGTGCCGGGTAGCCGTGCCTCTTGTGGGCAAACATGTGGTGCTCCAAGAAGAGACTGCCGGCATACATGTACAGCTCCTTGTCACCCTTCAACTCCATGTCCAGACACGAGATGCGAATTCCCTGTCACAATTTCATGTTCTTGTGGCCGAATAACAGCGAATGTTCCTTGTGATGCTGGTGGAAGCTGTGCTAATTATAATGCCGATGCTGTACACGAAGCTTCCATTATTCAAAAGTTGCCTGTGTTGCTTCAACCTGTTGCTGCAAATGGAAAGAAAGTTCCCCTTGGACAAAGAAAACTGATGTGTAATGATGACTGTGCTAAGTTAGAGCGTAAACGGGTTCTTGCAGATGCCTTTGAGATAACGGCTCCAAATCTGGATTCTCTCCATTTTGGTGACAATCCTGTTGCTTCTGAATTGCTTACTGACATTTTGAGACGTGATCCTAAATGGGTTTTATCTGTTGAGGAGAGATGCAAGGTTTTGGTTCTTGGCAAGAACAGGGGAAATACACAAGGTCCAAAAATCCATATTTTCTCTCCTATGTTAAAGGACAAAAGAGATGCAGTAAGGGTCATTGCTGAAAGATGGAAGCTTGCTGTGTATGTAGCTGGTCGTGAGCCAAAGCGTTTTGTAGTTGTTCATGTTACCCCTAAATCAAGAGCTCCTGCTCGTGTGCTAGGGGTTAAGGGTACTACAACTGTTAATGCACCCCTTCCTCCTGCATTTGATCCTTTAGTAGATATGGATCCTCGGCTTGTTGTCTCTTTTCTAGACTTACCAAGGGAGGCAGATATCAGTGCACTGGTGTTGAGATTTGGTGGTGAGTGCGAACTTGTTTGGTTAAATGACAAAAATGCACTGGCTGTTTTTAATGATCCAGCCCGAGCTGCAACTGCAATGAGGAGGTTGGATCATGGTACTGTTTATCAGGGAGCCGTGGTAATGATTGTTCCGAATGTTGGGGCATCAGCAGCATCTTCAGCCACCAATGCTTGGGGAGGATCTGGGACAATGAAAGGAGGAGGATCACTGGCAGCATTGAAGGGTAATCCGTGGAAAAAAGATGTTCAAGAGCCAGGTTGGAAAGATTCCTGGGGTGATGAGGAGTGGGCTACTGCTTCTGCTAATGTGCATTTGCCTATTCAGAAGAAAGATTCCCTCATATCTACTTCAGTAAACCCTTGGAGTGTCTTAAATCAAGAATCTTCTTCAAGTTCATCTGCCGCAGCTGTTAAAGTTGATGTTTCCAGGGAACACTCAGAAAGTAGTGCTGTCACAAACTTGGAGCCTCATAATGGCGGTTCAAATCTAGGACAGCATGCAGGAAACTTGGATACTTTAGAAGATTCTGAGGTAGTAGATGATTGGGAGAAGGCTTGTGAATAGTGAAGAGAAGACAAGGAGTAAACCATTTTTTTAGTCTCAATTTTACATTTTTTGTTGAGAAGGAGGCAGATATTGTATCTCCTAGTCTCTTTTTTTTTGTTTGGCATGAGGTGGACATCACCGTTCTTTTCGGGTTAATATTTTAATTTTCATAGTGGAAAAAAAAATAGAGTGGTGATGTATCAAGCGATTGAAAAAAAAAAAACCTTTGCTTTGATGCCCTGGATAGGTTGTAGTTCTTTTGTTGATCGGAAATTATTAATTCAACAGTAGCACATTCTCGTCTTATATATTTTTAGTAGTTGAGTACTGTAAATACTGACGAAGGAGTTGTTATCTTAGCAATTTTATTGGTTATTAAGATGCATTGATTATTCTATGGAAATTATGCATATATGAAAATTTGTAGATGTCTTAGTTGTCGTCGAGAGGAAACGAACTACAACTACTCCCTTCCTCTCACTAGCAGTTATTAAGTTTTCAAATCTCAAATATTGTTTGCCACACTGATTTTAACTTTATTCATCCATATTGTAATTTGGTCTCTTTTTTTACTATCGTCAATATTTTCACGGTTAGTGTTTTATTTCTCACTTTATTTGAATTCTTGCATCTGTCCATCTTTGACATCCAAATTTGAAGTCTAACATCATTACGTTTTGTCTTGGTTTTGGGTAACTCATAATGCTGGATGATTTTTATTATTTTTGAGGTATGACCCGAGTTCTAAATTAGTGAGTTTGGATGAATGGTTTGTGTTTTCTTGACTTCTTTGTCCAATATAGTTTTAGCTTCTTGTAAGTTTCTACTTGATTCTTCTTAATGTCCATTATAACCATAGATAAACTTAATTCCTAGCGTATTTGTCTTAATTTTTTACAAGTAGAACACAAAAATCTGAGAATTGAACGTGCAATATATCTCATTTATCTCATACTCATCTTTTTACAAAAATACAAATTATTTATGTGTTGATTAAAAAAAATAACCTAATATGATAACATGATCCAAATACAAAATCTAACTTAATAAAAATCATTGTTGGCTCACCACGAGTTTAATCCGAATTGACTTGCGAATTCTATCTCATTTTAACAACTCTAGTAACCACTATGAGTCTCTTGTTTTGGAGGAATCTACCACTCCTCTATCATTTTACAAGTTGTGAAGAAAAGTATCTCCCTCCCCTTTGTTGTAGTAAGTTCCTCCTCAGGGTTCAAAGACATTGTGTTTGATGCAAGACTCTTATTATTACGAAAAGATTAAACCGTTCGTACAAGAATACAAAATTACTTAACAAATTTCTTATTAAAATGTCAACAGGATGACACACCTCATAAAGATCTTTCATGCGTAGTTTCTTTCTCATTGTTCAATGTAAGAGGGAAATACGTGTGTATGGAAATAGTTGTCTTAGATTTGCTTTTACTAAAGTTCAAAGAATGATCATATCTGCACACAGAATTCATGATTATTCCTTCCGCAAAAGTAAGAAAAGATGTGAAAGATAAACGGAGAAAGATGTGATTCTACTGCGAATTATAATCACACATGTATCTCTATTTCATCCATTCTCAAACCTCATCACAAGTAAAGCAAGGAAGGAGGGTCTGCTTCGTCTCTTTCGATAAATTCTTCTTTAGCAGAGAAAAAAAAAAGCTACTTTAATTATTCTTTTTATCGAACAAAGAGTTTTACATAAAATAAAACCCTTTCATATTTGAGTCTATTTTTTATTTTATCAACTGTAATTCGCTGTCCTTGTTTATCTGTGTCAGCAAAAGCTGCTTTTTGTACACTTTGATTTCCTGAACTTTATTGTGACCAAACACACACACACACACACATATATATATATATATATATATATATATATATATATATATATATATATATATATATATAAAAGCCTTCTTTATGTTCCCAAAAATAAATGTGTTGGTGATTGTAGCATCCAAAGTTAAGGTTGGAGAATCTTTATACAACCTGGAGTGATTACAACTCTAAACTTAGGTTGAACACTGCATCATGTCATATATTTGAGTGTGAAGCTGGTTTTTAATTTTTGGGATTGGCCAAATCTGCATGAGCATTTGAGGGCAACCCAAAGATTTTACATGTTATCCAGCTACAAAGGTAACACGAATAATGAAATGACCTAATAATTGGTACTTCCTTTCCAACATGCAATGTGCTAAACTTGGTTGCAATGCTTTTCATTCTGTAAAATAAAAACAGGACCACAATTTTATTGATAAAACAAAAGCAGTAAGTGAAAACAAAATAAAAGCAGTAACTTGGTGAAATGGAACCACGGGCTCTAACGTTAAACACGATTGAGAACATCGCAACAGAGTCACAAAACACTTTTGTCATGTGATGCAATGATTAGGAGCCATCACCAATTGTCATTTTTTAAGCACAAGTTGCAGATTTTTGTTTAGTATTTTATTGCTTTGTCTCTTATAATAAGAAAAATCTCAAAATGTAGAGGCTGGCACCTTAGTTTAAAATGCAATCAAGATTTTGAGAAGATTAAGATGTGGCCCACACCTTAACTTGTGGCCGGTGCAGTTCTCATCGTTTTCCATCGATTTTCAATTAATCAAATGTCATTGCACTGTTTTCAGAAGCTAAAAAAGTTATCTGCTATTCAAGAATCCTATGTGCATTGCGAGTAACTTTAATCTTTACCCCGTAAAAGTTTTCAACCCTTATTCTTTCCTTTTACTCACGTTAGAGCATGGTTTATTAACAAAAATAACTCACTAACAGAAAAAAAAAATGAATTGAATTGTTTTCTCTTATGTTGGATTTGAATGTGTATAATATTAATAATAGATCGTACTTGCTGGTGTCTAATCGAATGAAGTCTCGATTTACATGTTCATTTGGTAGGAGTGATGTTATTGTTGAAACATGGTTGATTAAAAGGTTTGGTTACTAATGGAGGAGTCAAATTTTGGAAAAAGGACATGACAAGCCAAACAAGGCTTACAGTTACCGTTTCTGATCAATGGGCCCTCATTATCCCATCTGTGTCCTATCTAACTCCATGCTAATTACGCCACAGCCGACACCTAATAACTTCTAATTAACTTGGGTTTAAGCTTCAACAAATCACATAAACCAAATCAATGTCAGTTCACTAATTTTGCAGGTCACGTACGTTACAAGTGTTAACTAATAAATTACCGTACGTGGATGGAGTGGGAAAAGATGAACCACCATACATAGTTAATTAGAATGCTTTGTTAATAAGAGAGAGTTTTAGAAGAAATTAAGAAGGGTTAAAAAAAATGGTCTTTGTCGCGTGGCGTGGGGAGTAGAAAAACAGACATGACACAAAGACAGGGTTTGCTTTTCCAACCGGATAGCCTTAGGAACAGCTAAAATTAGTTTCTATCGGTGTATAATAAACATATACATAAAAATTTCAAGAAAGAATCTAAATTACATCTCATCTTTTCAAGAACAGACTTAAACTATTGAGAAATCACCCATCATCACTTTAATTATTTAATAATTTTGTTATGGAAGGTTCTGTTCTAAAATAATTACTTTTTTCTTCTAAAATATTTCTGTTTGAAACTTTTAGAATTTGTTTGATTAATACTCTTAACCTATAATAGTTATTATATGTTGTCCCATCGAAGAATAAGCACCGCCCGTTGAATTTGGCACTCACCAATGTGCCATTCCATGTAGATACATATGACACAACAGAAACTCTCTCACGGTTATTATTTATTTATAGTGAAAAAGAATCCTCGTTCTTTTTGGTTAAGGATGGTGTTAGCAGAGATAGAAGAAGACAAAAGTGGTGAAAAAACAAGACCAAATATTATTACTTACCATTAACAAGTACACCATGAAAACAACTCTCAAGAACCCATCTTATGTTGCCCACTTTCCCTCCACACACTTTTAAATTTATCCAACTCTCATCAATTACTTTTGGTTGATATTTTCTGAATAAACTTCTTCAAAATCACAATTACAAGAATTGTTTTTCCGTCATTAATGTACCCGTCAATTAGTGTTTGTTTTAGTAGGTGTTGGACTTGTGTATACGATGTAGGTAGATGGAAGTAAGAAGTAATTTGTATGAAGAGGTGAAAAAGCGCGTTAAATATGTTTCTTAGCTCATAATCAAACACGCTGGTTACAATAAGCGACGTGAAACTCCACCCACCATCCCACATACATTTCGCACTATTTTAATCAATTATTTGATTTTGAGCCAACACCACCTTACAAATCTAATTGAAAAAAAGAAAAAAAAAAGTTATCTAAGAAACATAACACTTACCAAAGGTCCGTTGAATTATTCACTTTATTTTTCCAACATTTTTTGTATCCATGAAATGAGAATCTGGTTGTTGGGTGCTGTGGTGGTATGACATCATTCCTTTTAATAAATCCACCGCTTCACCAAACCGAGTATCAACGTATTTACTCAATTCTTTTTCGAATATTTTATTTCTTTAGTTATACCATTACCATAATACTAAATATATTTTAATTAACACCACACAAATTGAAATGCAATTACTTAAACATATTTTTTTCTTCATAAATCATTAAAACACTTAACGAATTTGTGATATTTTTAAGTTTCTATAAATAGGATAGGATAGTTCTGGATTTAATTGATTTAGTTAGTGGTGGTGACATAACTAATAATTAGTCATATAAATATAATTAAGAGAGTATTTATTGAAAGGCAAGTAAATACGTAGATATACATAGATACGGAGCTAGGGTTATGTGTGTGAAGGAACACACAGGCTGGAGGAGCATCCAAATCCAACTCAGAGGAGTAATATATTAATTGGGAGACTTAATTTAAAAAAGAGATATTATTTGGAAAGTGCAGCGGCACTCTGCTACCCCCAACTTCTTCTGCTTCTGTTTCTGCGTCTGTTTGGTTGGTCACTCTCTCACTACTCCTTCTCCCATTTCATACGTTCTAATTATATCCAAAATCCAAACAGACCACAGCCTCCTCCTCCTGCTGCTTCTGAGGTTGCCGCCACTCACCAATGCTGCCTCACAAGCACACTCTCGTGGTTGTGGCGGCCACGCTGGCGCTTCTGCTCGCGGCAGCAGATGCAGATCTGGCCGCCGAGCGAGCCGCATTGCTCGCTCTCCGCTCCGCCGTCGGCGGCAGAACCCTCTTCTGGAACGCCACCAGGGACAGCCCCTGCAACTGGGCCGGTGTCCAATGCGAGCGCGACCACGTCGTCGAGCTCCACCTCCCCGGCGTCGCTCTCTCCGGCCAAATCCCTGTCGGAATATTCGGCAATCTCACACAGCTGCGCACCCTAAGTCTCCGCTTCAACGCGTTGCGAGGTTCTCTGCCTTCAGATCTGGCGGCGTGCGTGAACCTGCGGAACCTGTACATTCAGCGGAACCTGCTGAGCGGCGCTATCCCCTCCTTTTTGTTCGAGTTACCGGACTTGGTTCGGTTGAACATGGGCTTCAACAACTTCTCAGGCCCATTTCCGACCGGCTTCAACAGCCTGACCCGGTTGAAGACTCTGTTTGTGGAAAACAACCAGCTCTCGGGCCCAATCCCCGACTTGAGCAAACTGAGCCTGGATCAGTTCAACGTCTCCAACAACCTCCTCAACGGCTCTGTCCCCGTCAAGCTTCAGACATTCCCTCAAGATTCCTTTCTTGGCAACTCCCTCTGCGGCCGCCCACTCTCTCTCTGCCCCGGAGATATCGCCGATCCTATCTCCGTCGACAACAACCCCAAGCCCAACAGCCACACCAAGCACAAGTTATCTGCCGGCGCCATTGCGGGGATTGTTGTCGGATCGGTCGTGTTTCTTCTGCTGCTCGTCTTCCTCTTCATCTTCCTGTGCCGGAGCAAGTCTGCTAAGAAGACCAGCGCCGTCGACATTGCTACTGTCAAACATCCTGAGGCCGACGCTCCGGTTCTTGCGGAGAAGGGGATTCCGGATGTCGAGAACGGCGGTCATGCCAACGGCAATTCTGCGGCGGCTGTGGCTGCGGTTGCGGCGGGGAACAAGGCGGAAGCGAACGGTGCTGGGGCAGCGAAGAAGTTGGTGTTTTTCGGGAATGCGGCTAGGGCGTTTGATTTGGAGGATTTGCTCAGGGCTTCGGCGGAGGTTTTGGGGAAAGGGACTTTCGGGACAGCGTACAAGGCGGTGCTGGAGGCAGGGCCGGTTGTGGCGGTGAAGAGGTTGAAGGATGTGACGATTTCTGAGAAGGAGTTCAAGGAGAAGATTGAAGCTGTGGGAGCAATGGATCACGAGAGTTTGGTTCCTCTCAGAGCTTTCTATTTCAGTAGGGATGAGAAGCTCCTTGTCTATGATTACATGCCCATGGGAAGCTTGTCTGCACTTTTACATGGTTAGTCAGCTTTTCCATTCCTTCTCTCTTTTCAGTATTTTCTGGGCTTGCTTTTCACTCACTTTCGCCCTTTTCCAGTTCTTGGACAATCATTACTGACTGCAATTGAGTTTCTTTTTTGGGCAATGCATCATGGCATGGCTAAGTTAGTGATTTTTCATTTCTCTGCATCTGCGGCAGCATGCTTTAGGAATTAGAATCTTAGATGCATTTCACATTCCCTCTTTCATGTATGTGATGGGGTTATTGAAGATGGAATTTCGTACTATATTATCTTTTAGGTCCCAATGGATCACATGAATGGTTGTTTGTCTGAATCGCCTCTCCATCTCCTGCTATTACTAGACTAGGCTTTAAGCAGATACTGATTTGAGTTCTAAGTACTTTTTTTTTTTTCTTTTTCAAGTTGAAAATTTTCACTGTTTATTTCAACAGTTTCCAAATCCCATAGGATTCGTTGGAACTGTATGAAATACGGCCAGAGGCCAAGGCTCATTCATTACTCATTAGTGTACCTACTGTGGTAAAGTACCATGGGTGGTGTTTCTGATCTCTATTTGATTACAGGAAACAAAGGGGCGGGTAGGACGCCACTGAATTGGGAAGTGAGATCAGGCATTGCGCTTGGAGCCGCCCGTGGCATTGAGTACCTGCATTCACGAGGGCCTAATGTTTCTCATGGGAATATAAAATCATCCAACATCCTCTTAACCAAATCATATGATGCCAGAGTGTCTGACTTTGGCCTTGCACACCTCGTTGGCCCCTCCTCTACCCCCAACCGGGTCGCCGGCTACCGTGCACCTGAGGTGACTGATCCTCGCAGGGTATCTCAGAAGGCAGACGTGTACAGTTTTGGTGTTTTACTCTTGGAACTTCTGACTGGGAAGGCACCTACTCATGCTCTCCTCAATGAGGAAGGAGTAGACCTTCCCAGATGGGTTCAATCTGTGGTAAGAGAAGAGTGGACTTCTGAGGTCTTTGATCTTGAGCTCCTTAGGTATCAGAACGTGGAAGAGGAGATGGTTCAGTTGTTGCAACTTGCAGTTGATTGTGCTGCACAATACCCTGACAAACGCCCTTCAATGTCTGAAGTGGTAAGGAGCATAGAAGAGTTGCGTAGGTCTAGCCTTAAAGAGGACCAGGATCAAATCCAACATGATTCCGTCAATGATATAGAATTGTAGAAGATGGTATCTTCTGCCCAAGTTTCCTCTCGACTTTGCCTTGTCACAGTCGGAGCCCATATTTTACCTGCTAAATCCTGTGCGTAAGTTTGGTTTTATTCTGTGTAGCTTGGGCCTCAAATTTCTTTGGCACCAAACTTTCGAATTTCTTCTCTTTTTTTTTTCTCCTCAAATCTCCATTCTGCCGCTCCTCCTTTTTCTTCTCAATTAATACATTGGGGGGAGTGGATATCTGTTCCATTAGTTATTGCTGTTGGATTCTGGTTGATTGTAATTATTACTTTTGCTTTAAACATGGCTTTTACGTTTGTTGAATCCTTGTGTCTGTTGAAAACTTGTAATACAGATGTTATAGCAGCTGTCGTTGGATGGTTGGTTGCGATGTCCCGTCGGTGGCGTGTGTCACCGCTTTTATTATTGCCAAAAAAGTTGGTTGTGAACGTGATCGCCACCTTGGTAAGGATGGGCGATTTATGCCACCAAACCAACTTTGATTAATTCATCCTCCATTTGCCAGTTGGTTTAACATTTATTTATATGCCCACATCACACACACACAGAAAAGAAAACACTATTATAGAATATCCCTACAGAAAGGATAAAACTAAAAGTGTTAGGTGATGTATAGATATAATTTGTCAAAACTAAACCGGTTTTTGCGAAATCCAACAAGATGTGATTGTTGTTTGCTGTGTTTAGTGTTTATGCCATAGGTGTGTTTAACCAGTCAAAACAATATTTTGACATGTTTCCAACAAAAGCATGAGTGGTTTTAATGCTTTCTTATATTTTCTTAATCTAGATTTTGAAATCTAAACATCAATTCATGGTCGGCAGTGATAGTGGCCAGTTGTGGTGAGTGGTATCTGATGAAAGTTGAAATGTGATTATAGTTGTAAATGTACTGTTATGAGTGATGGCCATATTTTGTTGGGTGTGGGACCATCTGGTGTTTTTTGTTAATACAACAAAATAATCAGAAAGTGATGTGAGAGACAAAAGTTATTACTATGCCTTTGTCTCTTGGTTATTGCTCTCTGTCCTATTCTGCATCTTTGTTCAAGGTTCACGACCGTTATACTATGTCTGCTGTAAAACTTTAACTGCATGTGAAATCCTGTGTCTATTAGGTTAACTATCTTTTCTTTTATCCCTAATGATTTTTACATTTTGCCTTTTCATTTTTGTTCCACATCAAATTTTTAGTTTTTATTTCGCCCCTTTTGTTAATTAGCAGAAAGTGAGTAGTTGGTTGAGTTAATGACAATGTCAATAATTGAGTTGAACCTATATGTGCATTCTTTTGTGTTGTTTAAAGGAAAAAAATAATAATCAGTTAATGTGATAGAAATAGTGTTATTATCCTCTGATTGAAAGAAGATGAAAAATCTTTGAAAAAATATATTACGTTGGTATATCTCGATTCTCTTTTTTTTGGGTTTTGTCATTACTTAAGTTATGTCAGAAAAAAAACAAATCAATTTGTTTACAAGAGACAAAATGAAAAAACGATTGATGATCGAATACAAAATGTTAAAATGCATTTCAAACCAATAAGAAAAATACAAGTGACAAGTTTTTTTAGTTGTTGGTGTGTTATTTATTTGTCCAATGTCAAATACTTTAATGATCAAAATAAAATTAGTACTTTTTATCAATAACAGACATGTTTTCTTTTCTTTTTTTATTGAAATCCATGTAAAAAATTCACAAATTTACTATACATGAAAAGTTATTTACATCTTTTAAGTGCGATGTATTTTCTGTCATTAATAAAATAAAGACTTTATTTTTTTTCTATAATGACAATGACACGATTTCTTAGTTTAGACTATCCAAATTATCTTTTTCACGGTACTTATCGCAAAGATAATAACATTTTGTTTATTTTCTCATACAAAATGTTTGAGTAACAATTTTTGTAACAGTTTATTTTATTATCGGATGGATACTATTATTTTAAGGACCACAAATGAAAACACTTACAATTAAAATACATTATTATTGGAAGTAAATGCTGTGATTCATGTTCTTTGCAATCTCTTTACAGCTATGATGGATCTAGAGCATATTTTCATGATAAAGTGGTAGGAAGACTTCTTCTACCTTAGTATGAATTTTTATTATTTCTGAAATATTTAAATGTAATCAATTTAAATTGTACTCATTTTAAGTTATTTTTATTTTCGATTATATTATTTAAATAATATAATTTAAATTTATTAAATTAAAATTTTCTCATTTACATAAAGTATTTTAATTACCACAAAATGTAAAAAATTACTTAAATATCAAATAATTATTAATAATTTAAAAATATTAATATTTTTTCAATTTTTGTTGACATTATTTTTTTATAAGTTCTTTAAAAAGGTTTCTAGTGAAATCGACAAACTTGTTCGTGATTGTATCGACTGATTGAAATCATTTTTATGGTGTTATTAGTCGAAATTCTTTTACCAAAGTTTTTATGACATTGACGAAAAAACTTAATTAATATTGACTTAAAGTTCTATCATTGAACATTACAAAAAATGTCAACAAATTAGTGACAAACAATAACATTAGTACATGTTAATGATTAAAAAAAACAAAGAGATGCCAATTGAAAATGTTTAAATGAATGAAAAATCATAATTTAAATAAAAAATTACTTATATTAACATCATTTAAAATTTCTAATTAATATTAATGAAAAAAATAACCATTACAACACTGTCTTGATCTTAGTAAAAAACAAAAACATTTCAACCAAAAATAAATTAAAGAGAAAACATGAACATAATTTCAAATTCTTATGATTTAATTCAATTAATTTTTTCAATTTCTAAAATTTTATTAAAAAAATTAAACAAATAACATATTTTATCATCAAAATATTTCAAATTCTTTATAAAAAAAATAAAAATATCTCTAAACCATAAGTAAAATTCCTTATCTCAGTATTTTGACAACAATATTGGACATTAATATGATTAAAAAAATGTAAATTATGGCAGAGAATCTATCCAAAATTTTATTTGAGAGATGTTGGTTGAAGCCAAAAATCAATGAAGGTATAAAAATCAATGACCACGATAGTGAAATCAGGATGTAATGGTTGAAGCAAAAAATCGAATGTATAAAAATCAATGACCACCAGTGATAATGAAATAGAGATGTAGTGGTTGAAGCCAAAAATCAATTAATGTATAAAAATTGAAATTTATATTTTAAAATAAATTATATATAAACGAAAAATATTCTCTTATAAAATATAACCAGTATTTTTCAAATATCACAAATTCAAAATAACGACCAAGTCTTACAAGTAATAACAAACTAAGTTTATTTTAACAATTGGTTTGTTTATTAATATTCTTTTTGGAGAAACCTTACCAATTATATTAAAAAGCTTAATTAAACATGAATAAATTGTGCTGCTTGTCAACTTTTTTTTTCATAACAATAATACGAAAAAGAATATTGAAGCCGAATTTATCTTAAAATAATTAAAAATAGAAAAGTAAATGTTACTTGTCAACTTTTTCCGAGATCTTTTTTTTTCTTTCAAATTAATGTAAATTGTGAGATTTTGTGTGCACTTCAAACTTAACCACGATTACAATAAAAATAAATAAAATACCATATTACTTGATCCTTAAACAAGAAATTTATTGTTACCATTGTCTTGCTCCTCAATTGTCTGAGATCGAAAACGCTGCAAGGATCTAAGGTTTCTCCTCTCTTTCATGTCCCACATCGCTTACCTCTTTCTGTTGATCTCTATTTTTTCTCTTCCGACCTCTTTATCTTGGAAATAATTTAAAGTTAAAGCTTTTAATGTTATGAGAAGAACTTACATGAAGTTACTTACTTGGTTATTGGCTGATACAATATTTTATGAGATGATTACCAACCCTAATTTTCATAGTTTAATAAATTTCTTTAAAGCTTCTTGAGAGATTAACAGAGAACATATGAAAAAGATACATGCTAGAGGCCAAACATAATATGGGATTCAGAAGCTCAAAAGCTAGACTAGTTTATTAAAAAAAAAAAAAAAACTTCCCTCCAGGTGTGATTGAAAAAACAAACTGTGGAACAGTATAGAAACCCAGAATAAAAACTCCTAAAATTTAAACTTTTACCGGTCCTTTGTCTGCTAACCTGTAAATTGAATAGTGATAATCAATTTCACGAATGATAACTGAATCAAGGGCCTGGAAAACATAATCAGAATAAGCACGGTATACAACAAATAATCTAACAATATACTCGGCAAATGCAAGTATCATACACTTCATATTTCAAAGGGCCTGAAGTTAGCAATAACTAACCTAGCCCTTTTCAATTTTGTTATCACATCTTGCATAGCATATACTGTCATCTTTTTCACCTGTTTCAAAACCAGTAATCAAGGAGAAAAGTTAAATAAATTTACACCACAAAGCTGTTGACATGACAATAGGTAAGTTGGATGTTGCATGCCAAGGCCTATGAAGATGATTATCAATGATTCAACCACGAAAACAACAGTTATGCTATAATAGACATAATTACACAGATAAATAATTAAATTCTAAATGAGAGAAAGTTTGGAAAATTAATCTTTTCTAGTTGTTAAAGTTTAGGGTTTTGGGTACTAGACCTTATCATTCTCCCCTTCTGGATAGTAAGTATAAAGACCTTCAAATGTGTCTCAAAATCTTCTAAATAGTTTCAAATGGGCAGCACACAGGATGCAATCTCAATGCTACCATCTTTTCTATAACCATATTGTTAGTTTTGAGAAGATAGACATGTCTAACTATTCCACTTGGGCTTTGAAACCGGTTTATGGTTGAGTGGGTTGGGATACACAAAATTTAAAGCCAAATCATTGGAGATGTCAATCAATTGATAAGGATTTTCAATTCGCGTTATGAAGCAGGTGTAAGGTTTCACAAAAATCATGTTAGACGCATATCTATGATCAACATTTACCTTGTAGATACTACTAATATAGCTCCTATATTTTCACATTTGAAACTTCAAATATAGGCATGAAAAAAACCGTTAAGAACCTCTACTCTGGAAGCCTCTCATGCCATCTCCAATACCCAAATCTTCAAACACTTAACCAACATACTCAAATTTGAAGCAAATAAATGGCAGAAACAAACCAATACAAATAGGTTGGCATACCTCCAATTTGTCCTCAGCACACCCATGATTTATTGGAAGTGTACGAAATTCCTCGGATAAACGGAAACACTCCCCAACATTTTCAGGAGAAACAAAATCCATTGCAACCTTATTACACGACTGCAAAAGGAAGTCATATATCATGGATTTACACAGAACATTTGAATATTACTTTCAATAAAACTTAGAAACCATAAAAAGTAAATTGGCAGATCGTGAGGAGACTAATTTATGAGAAACCACAAATTCCAACCTCGATGTTGTCATTGTATCAACTATCAAAAAATATAAATATAAATTACAACAAAATAAAGAAACCAAACCTTGATTCCTACAACGAAGATTAAACAAACTTACCATGTATGTTCACTTTACCTTCAGATTTCTAACTTGGTGAGGACAACCAGCTGGAATGAAAACAGCTTCTCCTAGCTTCTGAATAAATGTCCAGGGCTCAATTCCTACAAGAAAATACTTAACAGTAAATTTGTAGAGAACAATTCAAACCCCTACCCCAAATCCAAAAACTGTGCTACTAACCATACTCCTCCTTTAGCTTCCTCTTATGCTCCACAGTCAAATAGAAGGTCTGGTCATGGATGGGGTGAATAACCTTCATTACGAAAGAACATAAGCCGTTTAAGAAAAAATAAAATCTAATGAGTGAGTGAGGTACCCTCAGCAGATGATGCATTATCCATATACAATAGTAATTGTCTGCCAAATATTTCAAAATAACTACTCATAACTATCCTTCACCCAATCCGTAATGACATGTACTTAATGAAAATTTTATTACAGGAAAATGAGAGAAAGAGAGGAAGCCAACATTATAAGGGTGAAAACCTCCAATTATTACACATGTAACCACTAAATATATTTGGTAGGAACCGAGCTTTACTAATGACTCAGGCTGACAAATAATATCCACAACTAATTTACCTGCTTTAAAGGACGGCAATGGATATGCCTAAACTCTTTGAAATGCTTCCTCAGATACTCCTGCAATTTAGGTACATCCTGCCTCCGAAAGATATCCCACAGTGCACCTTCTGAACCATCCCCTGCGAACAACAAATCACTTTCTTGCTTCATATTTACTTTGTCAACATCCTGATCATCACTCACTAACTCCCTTTTGTCTTGCTGCAAGTGTTTTTCTTTCAAATTCTTAATGGCAGTAAGATGCTTCGCTTCCAATTTAACTTCAGCTATATGAGTCAACACATTCACCTAGCACAGACAAAAATATTAAAAGGGAAAAAAATACTTTAATTTCATCATTGATATGTATGAAATCTTTAGAACATACAGCAATAAATACAAAACAGACACATATTTTATCAGGAAAAGCAAGGCAAAAAAGAAAAGCTGAAGATAAATTACAGCTTTATATGTCAGATTCAAACACACCTTTTATCTCATGTTCTTCCAAATATAAAAATGTCTTCATTAACTATGGGTGGAGACAATGCACAGAACAGAAAAATCATGTGAATTGAAACAACAATCAGCTGATTCTGCTCTTAAGAAACCAAACAGAGAAATGAAATGCATTATCAAATACAACAATGAACAAACTATGCATCTTCAAACATGAAGCTCTATTGGAAAATAACACCCTAAAATCTTCAAACAATTTAGAATAAATCATAGAAAATAACAGATCAAGAAGGAGAAAAGACAATACAACATACTGCATCAGACAAATCACAATGGAGCTTAGTCACAGAATCACCACGTCCAAGCTCCTGAGGAAATCCATAAGCAATGTATGTCTTCGGCCCCAAGTCTGGCTTTAGACACTCTTCAGGCAATTTCACAGCTAGGTTAAGGCAACCACCAAATGGATCAGTGTATTCCTTGAATGGCAAGGAAGATATGAACTCGGCACAATGTCGAGGTAAGCGTTCCTCTAATAAATTAGAAGATGGCCAGTCTTTTAATTTCAATATGCGAGGCCAATCAAGCCAATCCACACGACCTTCTTTATACCCAGTAAAAAATTCGTGGATCTTAATTTTAACCTGGATTTAACCAACACGCAGAAATCAGAAGCAACAGAACAGACAAGTCAAGTAAAACCAGTAAAGAATTGCAGTTAGTAAAATAAAGCATACGCGACTTACTCTAGTCTGCTTACAAAAGAAAAATAATACAAGTTGAAAAGACCAAGAAAATTGAAATGCATTTTACACCAAAATATTGTAATTTTTAGGTACTTTGCGAAATATTTCTCGAACACTCAGCACAGAGAAGTTCGTGGAAGTCAGCAATTGAAAACATTAAAAGCACAGAATTTCAGGAAATTTAAAATAAATTTGCTACAACTAAACTATTCTTTATTGGACATTTGAAGCATAGTGGTTCCAGATAATATAAGTACCAATATTAAGGAATTTAAACATAAACTTCATGAGAGTGAATAATGAACTTTGAGCAAAAATCACTCTGGTTAACAAATTTAAGATTAAAAAAGTAAACAAACCTCGCAAAAATCTAAGCAATCAATTGCCTTCACATCCAAATGTTGTGCATGGCTGCTCTTGGCTATGTGACACAATGCACGACACATGACAGATGGTTCCCAGCTTAAACCAGATGTACTATCAATCACATGGCTAACAATAACAGGCTCTCCATTTTTCCAATGCCACCGAAAATGCTCTAAATCCTCATCCTGGGGTTGTACAGCCCTAGAACAGTACAAATAGTTGTCACTAGAATTTGCACGTGATGCAGCCTTCCTCATACCATGATATCTAACATTTGTGTTTCTTGAACACGTACAGAAATTGCCAAGTGTTCCAAGTTTGTGTCTTAGTGCTAGTTCATTTGCTTTACACAATAAATCATAAATAAAATTTTGACCTAACACGCTCCTCAGTTCTAGAAAACCATGGTTACTTTCATCACTAACTTTTGGACATGGAATGCTACCATTACTTTCGGCATGCCATCCAAATCTTGACCATTCACGAACTACAGGTTTAGCAACATCGTTTGATTGAGTTTGGTTTACCCTTCTATTTACTACTTCTTCACCATGCAAGTAACCGCGACCTTTATGGGAAAAATCAAACATAATTGGCTCTGCACCACCTAAAAGCTGCCCATTACGAAGCTCACGACAACAGATGAGACAAAGATCGAAAGAGCACAGTGTACAACTTCTGTGGTAATCAAATATTGACGTTTTACAATTATCACTGCAATAGAGATTTAAGATAACAAATAAAGATACAAGATTAACGGGGAATAAACAATAAAATATGAGAAATGTACTAACCAATATACTCGCTCGTCCTTATAATAACCTGCCTCTTTTATTCTAAGCTCAGAGATTGAGATACCTGTAGTTCATAACCATATAGCAAATTATACAATGCAAACATATGGAACTTTTTACTAAGCTCTAATTGGAGCATGAGAAGAGAGGCAAACTTAAGTTACGCTGCTACAGTGCATACAATAAAAATAGTTCAAATTAAGTGATCCAAGGTCGAGAGAGAATTATTTCTAAATAAAGACCCAAGACCAGGAAACATTCACAAAACAAACTACATTAAAAGGGGAGCAAACCAATAACAAATGGATTTTAACTTACAACAATCAGCTAGATCAAGGTTAAAGCTAATCAATTATGATAAAGTAAGATAATTCTTTCGCCTTTGCATGTCGGAATTTATTGCAAAGAGATATGTGGCTTCATGGCATTCAAAACAATGGTTTAGTTGTGAGTAGCATAACGTAGCATAATCTGTAGGAACAAGCATGCGTCAACCAAATCTTGATTCAAATATTAGTAACCTAAATCAACACTTCTAATAAAAAAAAATACCTTGTATCTTAGCTTCTGTTTCATTCTCAATCATTTGTTCTTCATTCAACAATCTTAAATGTGGAAGAAGTGTTTGCAGCAAATACACAGAGAATTCAACATGCTCATCTTCTTTGGTTTTAGCTTTTTGCTTCATTTCCTGCCAAAAGTGAAATGGTAATATTTTAAATGCTGAACCGAGAAAATCGCAAGCAAACCTTATCCTGAAAGGGGGAGACGTAACTTTAATAAGTATATCGGATCTCAAGCATGCTACGCAATTGCAATTTCCTCGGCACACGGGACATGACTCAAAAATGTCATCCTCTTTCAAATGAGGATACCTAATGACACAGAAAATAATTCGAGGATTAACAGTTGGTCAAGTTATCACCATTCAAAACCAAAACTTAAATATTGCAATAACTTTTCCAGGAATTGATATGAGAATTGTTTCTATCAGTTAAGAATTTTTCTCCCTAACATAAGAAATGGTTACAAATTAAAACAGAGCACATAATTTGTAGAAATTCTCCATAGAAAGTATTAGTGCGTAAGCAACTGAGCATTTCATTCATGCATGGGCTTTCCGTTGTAATTCTTTCCAGTAATCTGTTTAATTAATCTCTTACATTATAAAGAATATTTCATGTCAGTAGCACTGACTTGGTAGCTGGCAAGACATAAACCTCGTGTAGATCTTATCTAACCAAACAAGGCATATTAACCAATATCATAACATTACAATTGATACAGAAAGAACAAATAAATATGCACGAGAGACAAAGTTATACCAATTTCGTATGCAGGGTGCGCAATATCTTCTCATAGTACAGTTTTGGCACCTCACAGTCTTCCCTCTACCCTTTATCTGACATTGATGACAAAATAAGAATCGTTCTCTAATCAACTGTTCTTCAATTAACTGCTATTATGAGCTAAATTAAATGGGAAAGTCAAACTCAAATGAGCATAAATATTTTTTTATTGAGTAATAAATAATGTCACCTTGCTGTTGTTGGTGTGCAAGTTTGGACTCATCATTTCTATATCTATTTTTTTTATCTTTGGTCTCCTGCTGCAATAATTATCATTTGGGTCACCTTCATCATTGTCAACGATTCGAACACCTTCATTGTGTACCTTAGTATCTTCTGCCTCTATTTTCTGTTTTCTCCTTCTTCGACGGTATTTTATCAAATACCGGTCCTTCACTTCTTCAGTTTTTCTGTCAGCAATAGAAGAATCCATGGGAACTAGAGGGTACCAAGTTTTGACCAATGTGAAGCATAACAAATGAGGGATAAAAGTTGAACAAAAGCCAATTGTGAACCCTAAGCTGTGACTGCCTGCATTGTCACACATAGGAAAAGATCATGATCTTATGGGAGAGATGATAAGGAGAGTTTTCACATTTAAGCAACTATTTGTTGAAAAAATAATTACAATTACAATGGATATAGATATTTAGTGTAATGATGATTTGTTAGAAATAGTGGAAATTCCACTTTGATGAGTACAAAAAGAGCAGAAGATACGTGAAAATGATGCCTGCAAAACAGGAGTAGGTAACAGGTGAAGCAATTGAGTGTGGCAGGAAATTGTGAATAGGTCATTCAAAAGTGAGGGTTTTTCAATGGAAAATTTGGATTTTTTAACTCTGTTTTTTATCTTTTTAGATACTCTATCCATCAAATCAATTCATTTATAAAGCTTTTATATTGCACGTGAAAAATCGAGAGCAATTGATTAATTAAAATTTATATTTATTCTTTACAACTTGATATTATTTGGTATCACGATTCAAGTTAATATTTTAAAAAAATTAATTTACTTTTTTCTATATGATTTAAATTGATGATTATAATATTTAAAACAAGTATTTCATCTTTTAAATTTGTCGTCAACATTCATTTTGAATGATGTAAACAAATTATTCCATAAAAATAGAGAAGTGCAATGGTGGAATTTATACAAAACAAGCATACACATTTGTATATTTTGGTGTATTCGAATGGACTTTTAATTGAGTGAAATTTTTAAGTATTATGTTATTCCGATTACAAATTGAAGTTTCAAAGATTACAAAACAAATATAAAAAAAATTACAAAGACTACAAAACATATTGTACCATTATCTTTTATATTACTTATAAGAATGTATAAAGATTATAGAATAATATAAAATAAAAAAAGATATAATAAGAACATTATATAAAAGAAATATAAAATAATTATATACACACTTTTTTTTTCAAAAACTAAGTGTTAAAAGTTTTGATTCAGAAAAATATAGTATTTCTTATTGTAAAAAAAATGAATAAATAATATTTCTCTCTTCTCCCCTAATAGAAAATATTCGAAAAATAATTAGCTTGAGTCTTCACGTATGTAATTAGGTTGTTTTATAAGTGTCGTTCTCTGCTAAATTTCAACAGAATAAACTCAATCGATAATGAGTTAGGATCGAAGAGACTCATTCATACCTAGCAAATAAATATTGTTGTCAATTTATGTTAATGATTTTTAAATATTTATAGTATATTTATTTTAAATAAATAATACATTTAAATAAATTTTAATTTTCAAAACATTCATTACACATTAGTTTTATTTTTTAAAGAATTTAGCATCTATAAAAATTACTTTAAAAGACATATTTGTGGGATCTAAATTGTAATTGGGTCATCCTAAATTCTAAGAGATTTTTCCTTTCAAAATAACAGGATGTAATACCTATTTAAAACATAAATGTATATATCATACAAAAGATAAATATTAAAATTATGGTTGCTAAATTTTCTTGTTCGTATATAATGATCAATAATACGTTCCTTTATTTAATTTTTATACATCCACTGTATTTTTTTATTAAAATCACCCTTGCCAGTATTATCATAAAATATCATTATCTATTATGTTACCTCACAACCACTTTTTCAATACCCTAAGTAACCCCATGTCTTCTCTTCGATGTAATTTTTCTAACTCTCTATTTGAGTTCCTCCCATTTATGAAAGACAAATCCTCCCAAACATACACTAAAAAATATTAGTGGAAAAAATCTACATCTCACGTCAAGTAAAATAAAACCAAGATAATGCACATAAGCATGAACAACTTATAACCAAATACACAGGAGTGACTAGAGGTGAGAACATAGACAAGATTTACATAGTTAAATAGGCTAGCTTCTGACCTAACAAAAAGTTACCAATTCTGCTACAAACCAACCTATTTCTCCATTTAAACATCAATATAAACACACACATGGTTATCAAACCTGTGTTACCAAACTTTAGAGTCTTTATGACAACTCCAAACATGTCAACATTCATTTTTTCTTATAGGTGGATCATCATCATCACCATTCTCATCTGCTTCATCATCCACCATTTCTTGTGTTTTCCTTCTTTTTGATTTTATTTGATTTATCATGAATTCAATTCCTTCTTTCAACGTAGCTCTCCTTCCTTTTTCTTTGTTCCATATTTCTCTTACAATGAACCTCCCACTCGAATTGTATTCATTCATTTCCATCAGAGCTGCCACCACTGCTTTATATGCTCTAAATCCCAATTCCACTTTCAATCTTTTTAGCCTTCCATCTTCTTCATCCAAAACTTCCTGAAACAACCAAGGTAATACTCATCATATTCATTATCTGGGTTAAGGGAATGTGTCAGATGTAAATGTGAAAAGAAGTTGTTTGCACCTTTGATTTTCCCTCAATTGTTATTATTTGGAATGGATACCAATGAGGGTCCTCCACATTCTTCTGCCATAACGAACACATTTTCAAAGCTGTATGCTCTGCTTCTTCTTTACTCATATTGTTCTTTGCTCTGAAAGTTCTAATGAAAGGCTCAGTGTCTATCTCACCCACTCTTTTCACACAAATATTGTCATAAAGACATGATATCTCCGTTATTTCCTGCAATTCAACCACATTGATTTCACAGTAGTATAATGAAACAGACCAGAAACAATTGTGCAACCGTTCATATAATCAAAGAAAGAAAATTCAAGTTAATATAAAAACCTCACCACCATTAATTTCTTGCGAGCTTTCTCAAGCTCATCACTAATCTCACGCTCTTTGATGATTAGAGCTTGATTCAGATCCTTGGAGTTTACTAGTTCCTCTTCCAACTCAGCCACTTTTGCTTTCAATTCTTTATATTCATCCTGTTGATACCATTACTAATATATTATTCTGTAGATCAAACTACACTACAGTTTAAACTCACCATTAAAATGTATCAAAACAACTTCATGGTTCTACCTCATACTGGTAAAAAGAACAAACAAGCTTCCATTGAATTTAACAGAAATCCAAAAGCCTCTGATTGCAACTAACCTCATCTAGGGTTTCGCTTTTTTTTCGTTTCCCCATGATCCGGTCATTTTCCTCAGTAAGTTTCCTTATGATCCGCGAATTCTCCTCAACAAGTTTCATCGTCATCCTCCTATTATCCTCAGTAAGTTTCTCCTGCAGCTTATCATTCAACGCCTTACTCTCTGCCAATTCCTTTGCCATCATTTCATTATCTTTCTTCATACGTTTCAGTTCACCACTCATGTTAGAGTTCATATCTTTCATCTGTTCTAATTCTGAAAATTTTCAAGTTGTGTTTTAGCTTTTAAGGTCCAAAACACAAGAATCATGGAAGGCTGTATTTCGATGACATAGTACAAGAAACTAAATTTAATACTAACTATAACCACTACTCAACAACAAGGAAAATAGACATACCTTTCTGACATTCCTTATCCATTAAAGTTTCCCTCTTGACCATTTTCAAAGCCATTTTTAAGCTTTCCTTGAGATCTCTCTTACAGTCAGCTTTCAGAACATTTGTATCCTCCATATCGATAATTTTCTGTCTCTGGCTGTCAATCACCTCCTTCATGTTCACAAAATTTATTCTTTGCTTGCTCGTGGTAGACCCTTCACATTCATTGTTCGCCATCTGCAAAACCATACAAATCAAAAGCATGAAAATGCTTGGGAAAGTCATGAACTTCCAAGCAACATCAAGTTTCTCTTTTTTTTCCTAAAGTTCATCTCTCTCTTCCACTCTTCCAAACTCCCGCTAAAATAGCTAAAAGGCAAGAAGAAATAAAGACATAAACATGAAGGGAAGCATTGAAAGAGAGAACAGAGAAAGGGAAGTAAAGGAGCAAGGAGGATACATGAGAGAGGAGAATATTGCACTGTGTTTGAAGAGCTAGATATGGCTAAAACTGAGAAACAGATACTTTATTTATTGGCAAAGAAAATGGCACTGATCAGATTTCTCAGTCACATCCATTAAATTGAGCTCAGAGACTTTTTATATTCTTTAAATTTACATATTAAAAATAGTATTTACTATTTAGATACTACATTAATAACATCTTTTATATGTACATCATACAATATAATAAATAAATATAGTTTAAAACTGAAAATAAATATCACTTCAAATACACTATAAGTTTTAACAGAGGCAAGGGACGATACATAGGTCACTTCATTATTTCAGAGTTCAACCTTTTGTCTTCTCATTTTCCTAAAACTCTTCTCTATGTCTGATTATACCTTCAAAATGAAACTTTTTTTCCTGAAAAACCCTTGTTAGCATCTAACTTTTTATCTGCCACATTTCAAATCAATAATGTCAAAAAGACAAATAAGCAACCACCTTGAGTGTTTATAAGAGCTCGTTATGACCAAAAGATAAACTTTCCTCTTGATACTAGTGTTTGTTTCTATAAGTTGTTAATTTCCATTGATTACGAAGATGAATTTGCAAAATATTAGTATTGTACGGATTAAATTTTTAATGACTCAATTTATATTTATTTTAAATTCATATAATTGAATTAGATTTTTGATTTAAATTTACTTTTTTAGAAAAAGTAGATTGACTTTTTTTTAAATTTAAATCTAAATATTTGGAAGTTTAAATCCAGATCCAAATATTTAGATTAAGTTCAAAATTCAAAATTTATTTTTTATAAATTAAATTTACATTAAATTTTCTATAATTTTGTTCATAATATCGATATCATAGAATTTGGCAGATTTTTTGTTGGGGACAACAAGGCCAAATTTTAACATGGGATGAACTTGGCTGACTTTCGGTCGGGGTCGACCAAATTTTGGTCGAGCTCAACTTGGTCGAATTCGGCCAAATTTTGGCTAGGGTCGACTCGGTCGAATCTTGGCTGGGGTCGACTCGGTCGAATATTGGCTAGGGTCGACTCGGCCAAATTCAAACGAATTTTGGTCGGGGACGACATGACCAAATTTGGCTAGGGTCAACTCGACAAAATTTCAGTCGAGATCGACTTAACTGGATTCGACCGAATTTCGACCAGGGTCGATTTTGCCTAATACAACCAAATTTTGGCCATAGACGACTTGGCCAAATATGACCACATTTGGCCAGGGCCTGATCAGTCAAATTTCGGTGAGGGTTGACTCCACTAAATTCGTCGGCCGAAAACAACTCGACTGAATATGGCCAATTTTTTATCATGACCGACTCAGTTGAATACAATCAAAATTCGTTCAAGACTTACTCGACCGAATACAGCTAAATTTGGCTTAGGGCCGACTCGACCAAATTTTGATCATGACCAACTCGACTGAATTCGACCAAATTTAGGTCAGGACTGACTCGCCTGAATATGACCAAATTTCGATCACGATCGACTCTGTCGAATACGACCAAATCCAAGCCATGACCAACTCAGTCAATTTTTGGTCAAGGCCAACACGATCGAATTTTGACCGGAGCCGACTTGACTGAATTCGGCCGAATTTAGATCGTGACCAACTAATTTGAATACAACAAAATTTCATCATAGGTCGTCTCAGCCGAATACAGTCAAATTTAGGCAAGAGTCGGGTCAGGTAAATCTCAATTGGGACCAACTCAATTGAATTTTGACTGAATTTTTATTGGAGTCAACTAGGCTGTATACAACCAATTTTTGGTCGCGGTTGTCTCGGATAAATACGGTCAAATTTTGTCTATGTCGACTCACTCCAATGCAGTCAAATTTGGGTCGAAGTGAACTCAACTGAATACTTTCAAATTTTATCTAGGACCAGCTGGGCCAAATTTCGATCGGGCCGACTTGACTGAATTTGGTCAAATTTTATATAGGGTCTCGCCAACTTAATCAAATACGACTAGATTTTAGTTAATCCATCTCAACCTTTCTATATACATATGCTTTTTGTCACCCAATTCTATTATTGCAGTAGTAGAGAAATTATGTTGTCATGTTGTTTATTCTAAATAAATATAACATATGTACTTCGGTGCATTCCCATCATTTGAAAAAAAAAAAAAAACATATATTCTTCAACCCTTATTAACACTCATTTTCTAAAAAATAAATCTTTACTTCCCTACTTTCAAAATCAAGTGTATGTTTATCCCCCAATAATAATTTTTTGATAAAATCAGAGTGATTTTAAATATTGAATTGGATATTAATACCAATAACTATATGAAAATGTTACCTTTATTAATTTATGTTCAATGTTCTTTTCCATCTTTTATTCTGCTTTTCATTTGGTTGCATAACATAAAATTGTTGGAAATTTACACACCTTCAATGTTTAGAGTTTGTGTTTTTAATTCATTAGACTTCCTTAAAGCACCATTTTCTTTATATACTTCTAAGTTACTCTTTCTTATTTAGGTATTTTATATGAACAAAATCTAATTAATATTATCTTTTACAAGTACATGAATATGCATACCATTTAATATAAATTAATAAAGAAAAATATTTAAAAGTATAATATATGGTTACACATTTTTTTACCATATGAGATGAGTAACCAAACTCAAGGAAATAATTGATATTTCTATTTTATATCATTACATGATATAAATAATTATAATAAGACAAGTTTGGATTGGATTCATTAATTATAAATAGTGTGTTGAAATTGAAAAGTGGATCGGACTGAACCCTACATCGGAAGTGTTCTGTTCGGCGGAGAGAGAAATAGAGAAAGAAAATGGAGGAAGGTAAACTGAGAGAGCTGAAGCAGTTCATAGAGTCATGCAGGTCCAATCCATCACTCCTCCACAACCCATCCCTTTCCTTCTTCAAGGCTTATCTCCTCAGGTTTCGTTTTCTTCCCATTTTTTCATCTCTTTCTTCCAATTCACCCTCACTCGCTCACACTCTCCCTCTGATGCAGCCTCGGTGCTCGCATCCCTCCCCAACCCAAAACGGTGATTCTCCCTTCCCCTGTTCATATCTTCTAAATCAGTTTTGGAATCTCTGTTTTCTATTACTCACTCAACTTGTGCAGGAACCAGGTGATTTTTATGAGACCAAGCCAGACCCTCCTTTATCTGCTCAAGACGACCTTGTAGAATCTGATATAGAGTTGGATAATGCTGATGTTGTTGAACCCGATAATGACCCTCCTCAAAAGGTATGCTATCTTCTGTATGGACTCACTGCAATGCCTTTCACTCTCAACAACTCTGTAATTTAAACCGTATTGCTATTGCAGATGGGAGATCCTTCTGTTGAAGTGACGGAAGAAAACAGGAATGCTGCTCAACTAGCAAAGTCAAAAGCAGTCGATGCTATCTCAGAAGGCAATTCAATTCATGATTACTTATAGTTTACTCTCTTTCTTTTGAATCTCTCAACTTAAGCTTTTTGGACATTCTTGTTGTTTGACAATTGTGTTATTCTTTTTAATGAATTTTTAGGTAATTTGGACGAAGCACTGGACCAACTGACAGAAGCTATTTTGTTGAATCCCCAATCAGCTATACTTTATGCAACAAGAGGTATGCATTCTCTCGGACCAGAATCAAATGCCTTCCAATAAATTTCTTTTGCTATTGTTTTCTTTCCACTTTCCACTTTATTGTGTGTTTTACCTTCTGTATCATTTGGAAATCTCGATTTCTTGTTTTCAGCTAGTGTCTTTGTGAAACTGAAGAAGCCAAACGCTGCTATACGGGATGCTGACACAGCCTTGAAGGTTTATTCTATTCCTCATCTCATAGAAAAATGGTATGAAAGCAATATCTGTGCCACGAGTTTCTGTACTCAAAGGTCTATTATTTGTTCCAGATTAACCCAGATTCAGCCAAAGGATACAAAATAAGAGGAATGTCGAGGGCTATGTTGGGACTATGGGAAGAAGCAGCAAGTGACCTTCATGTGGCTTCAAAGTTAGATTATGATGAAGAGCTAAGTACCGTACTTAAAAAGGTAATTTGCCTTCTTTCGACAGATGAAACCTGCGGAAGGTATTGTTGTTCTGTTTCTAATTGTATTTTTTTTTTTGGCTGGACAGGTTGAACCTAATGCCCGCAAAATTGAGGAGCATAGGAGAAAGTATGATCGCTTAAGAAAACAAAAGCAGCAGAAAGGAGATCCTGTCAAGACTGAAGCTTCTGTTAAGAAGGAGCAAGAAACTGAAACTCAAGTAAGTATAGATATATTTTCAGTGATTTAGCGATCTCTTTGGTAATTAGAGCATACATGATAAGATACACATTGGATGCCCCTTGGTGCTTGTATTACAAGGAATATTGCTATTCTTTTAAAATTTTGAGATACAGCATCAATACTTTGAATGGGTCTACATTGACCCAAAGTTCCATTTTTTCCTTTGTCATTAAAGCTACAGATAATGGTAAGCAATAACATAGAGTGAGGACTTCTTTTTAGTTGGACTGGTGATTGGTTGTGGGCAATATTTTGTTAAATGTCTGTGTATATATGTATGGCATGTAAATTTTGTAGGATCTTATGATCCTTGTCATAATTCCATGTTTTAGGCATGTAATGGTCTTTTGCAGTTTAGAAAGGTAAACCGAACCATTTTTTGTCCTATGTTGTTGGGTGGATGATACAAGTAGTATTAGATGAATATACTTCATTAATAACTAACCAATTAAGAATTGGTTATTGTCCTTTAGTTATAGTTGGAGCAAAGAATAGTTAATCTCAAGATCATTTTCAAGCATTATTTTTCTAAAATAGTTGACAATTTTTCCATTTTATGACCTACAGGACTCCCAAAGTAAATTAAAATTTCTTACATAAAAGAATCTAGAAACTAGATTGTTATATATATATATATATATATTTGTGTCATTATATAATATATGATTTCTTATAAAATGCAACAAAAAGTCCTTCCCCAATTAAAACAAACAACTATACTATCTTCATTAACATTTGCAAATATGGCAGATATAATTAAAAGATAAGCATTATAATATCATAAGTTTATTGACATTGAAATATGTGTGAAGTGCTCGAGAAAGACTTGCTCAAAGAACTCTAAAGTTACTTCATATTATTAGTTGAGAAAGACATTGAAATAGGTAGGCTAAAGTCAAGAAATCTGCTACCGAAGGTCTTTCCTCTCTTTATTAGTTGAGTTACTTCATATCCTTCTCTTTTCTTTTTTGGTTAAAAGGAGGGCCAAATGCCAATAACCTTTTCTTCTGATTCTATTTGTGGTAATTCTATCTAAGGTGCCAGTATCGTACATATCATATCCTGTGTATGTTAAGATTTCCCAGACAAAACATTAGGAAAGGAGTTACGAAAGGAAAAAAAAAAAGTAGGGGGGCAGTGTAGAATGTATGATACTGTTATTTTTCGTTACCAGGAGAACAGCAGTGTAGAATCTCTGATCCTGGCTCCAAAGAGTAAGGTTTGTTCATTGTTAAATTCCATAGGTTGTTGAGACTGGAAATAGGGTCCCCTAAGATATAATGATAAGTAAATTCCTGCCAAGTATGCTATAATCTAGGTTTACCTATGGGCATATACTAAGTTTCCAATATGATCATAAAGTAGACAATCAGACACGAAAATACTAAAAAATAACTTGATTGTTATTTGTAACCCTAGTTATGAAGACTGATGACTATAGGATTAAGCAATGAGGGGATTCATTGAGACTCAAGACTAAGTGACTACTTTTAGCTGTTTTTTCATAGACATATGTTTTGCAACCTTAACTCCTCTTACCGTTGCCAGGTAAAATCTTGATTTTGGGTATCTAGTATGTAACTATGTTTATTCTTTTTATTATCAAGTATTGTTTTCAACGGATGTAGTTTCTATAGGCTACTGTTTGTGATAACATTGTGATGTAACAAATTACAATCTGTCATTTCCTATGAATTCATACTTCTATAGTTGTCCTATTACATTCTATTTACTCCTTCATTGGAATGCAATATGTAGTGACGGGGAGTTGTTCACTCTCTATATGAACCTTAATAACTGTGCTATGGGATGATCTAGTTATAGCTAAGTTTTTTTTTTTATGTTGACTTGTTTTCAGGTTCAAGAAGCCTTATCTGCTTTAAAAGATGGTAAGTCTTTATATTTCTCATCTGGCGATGGTAAAACGTTTTTTTGTTGACTTCTTTGTCTTGCAGTTAATGTGAAAAATAAAAACAGTACACAATATTTCATTGTCTGATCTGTTTCGGCATCATACGTTTCATGTGGCTGTGGTAAACGCTTTAGTATGCATATTTTCGTCATAATTGCTCACCTGCATTATGGGCTTACAAGTTTGATGGAAACACATGGATATTGGCCTGAATTTATGTCACAAACCATTCTTGGTTGTGTAATTAAAAACTACTTTGCAAATTGGGCCCAACTTCATGGTGTAGGATGTAGAGCAGTAAGATGTTACGTTACCTAATTAGACTAAAAACTCATACGATATTGTGGCATTTGTAGCATGTTTGATTCTGATATTTCATTTTTATTCCTAAAAGAACAGTTGTTGCATTTTTTCTTGACTTTCCTTGAATTTGTATTTAATTTAATGACCTATTACATTTGTGGCATTCTAAAGGGCAAGTCATTGGTATTCATTCTACTGGCGAATTGGAAAAGAAGTTAAGTGCTGCATCAAAGACATCACGATTGGCGATCCTGTATTTTACTGCAACGTGGTGTGGCCCTTGTCGCTTCATTTCCCCCATTTATACAAGCTTGGCTGAAAAGCACCCAAAAGTTGTTTTTTTGAAAATTGACATAGATGAGGCCAGAGATGTTGCTGCAAGCTGGAATATTAGCAGTGTTCCCACATTTTTCTTTGTTAAGAATGGCAAAGAGGTTGATAGTGTAGTGGGGGCAGACAAAAGTACACTTGAAAGAAAGATTGCACAACATGCTGGCTCTCATTAAGTGAAATACCTTATAAAGAGTCTGATTTCAGTTTACATGTCCATAGCGTAATTCAAAGGCTAGGAGTAATGTAGTTAATATGTGTTATGCCTAGACGTTTCCACTGTCTGATTCCATGTACAAAATGTTAGTGTTGATTTGGAACGAGTTTCAAATTTTAAAGCTGATTTTAGGTTTGTGATTACTGTAATGGGAGGACGGAAGTAAACCTTGATAAAAATTGTTAATGAGTTTTGGAATCGGAGCCTTTGCTGCTGGGTCCAACTGGGGCAAAGTTGTTTTCTTCTTGTCAAGGAAGATACATGAAAGATTGACTTCCTATCCAAATATGCCGACGGTTACATTGAAAAGTTTTGGGTGGGTCAGGTTTTCTCTATCCCTGTCTTTCTCTCTTATCATTCCTTTATGTTTCTAGAGGATGCAAATTGTGGTGATTGATAGGAGGGGTTGTAGTTTAACATTGATCATGGTATGAACGGAGTACAATGGTGGTCGGGCTAGGTTGGTGTTATTATATCCATCTTCCCCGTTATAACAAGTTTACTTATGATGATTTTTTGTTTCCTCAGAGCAATTAATTGTGGTAATTTCGTAAACATAAAAATTGCCAGTCGCACCTTAGGAACAGAAGCAGAAAACTCGCAAGCTTCTTAAACTGAATATATTCTCATGAATATGATAGCAATGATACAAGAAATAAATAACGTAACCTCAGTGACCTTCAGCTTTTTAGCAGGCCGGAGCATTATATGAACAGGTTATACGAATAAAAAGGGGCGGTAAATGATTCATTTTCTCTCGTTCTTGGAGTAAAATCTCAAAACCAAATAGAAGAACAACCTGTAAAGAACACCCCAACCCAGCAGGATTAAAATGTCATACCATATGTTTTGCATTTTGATATCCATCGAGGACAAGATATCTACACCTAACAAGCAGTTATCTGGCAGACTGGAGTTATGATGTTTGCTGGGCTTCAAGTCTCCTAATGGTCCGGGGGATAATTCTGCTTTGTTTCCTGTGTAGCAGTCGAGGTTCTTGAATTCATTTGTTAGCAATGCCTCAAATGGGTATTTGATTGCAGAAACATAGTGAAGCCACCTCCAATAAATGGGTATCTGAGTTTGCTTGAGGAAGAAACCGCAGGTCAAAAAGAAGAGTGCTGTTGTGGCTATGACTACTGCATACCCTGTGATGTAACTAGGCACAAGCGCACTGACAAGCATCACATATGCATTAGTGGTAATAAGCGAGGCATAAAGTGTGAGCCAGAAATACCAGAGACTGCTTTTCAACCGGAGCATTTCTCTGGTTATGGCAGCAAATGTGAGTCCTTGAACAGCGAAAAATGGGAGGTAAACAATGAGGGAAGAAATAACATATGAAGAAGCACGGTAAGCGTTGTGGGAAGTCTCCCTGATGAAGATGAACCTCTCCATGATGAAAGATGGGACTGCGTCATTGGAGGAAAAGAAAACAAGGCACACCGCAAAGATGTAGAAATTGAGGAGCCTATTGATGTCTTTGAAAGAATGATGACTCAGATTTCCAAAAATGCTGGACAGGATGAGTGCCATAACAGTTAACACAATCTCACGGGAGAGGAAGAGTTCCGGGGTGCGAATTACATTTAGTGCTGTTCGCCACGAGAGCACTGCAACCTCACGCAACCATGGGTTTGCGTACTTGGATCCTAAAACTGGCTCATCAACCACTTCCTCAATCTCAAATCCTTCAAGAGAAGGGGCATATGAAGTTTCCGAGTAGTCCATAGACTGACCATCCACCGCAGGAGTTTGGGGGCGATAAGGATACCGATAAGCTGCAGAATATTGGTAGGAAACTGCACTTCTTGGTCCTGACATGGGTGTTTTCCCAGGCGTCCATCCTGGTGTTCTTGCCGGAGTCCATGATGGTTGCCGCCGCGGCGTTCCTACCACACCATGGTAAAGCCAGATAGAGAAATCTTTGGCCGAGAAATCTTTGTAGAACTGAGAAGCCAAACGTGGGTGAACACCACTGGTCATATTCCTTGGTGTTGGGACACTGTTCCTTTCTAGGGAGTTATCGAAATTGTCATCATCGTCATCCTCGTCGCGATAACTAAACTGTGCAGAATGAGGTTGTTGTGTTCCAGCAGTAAATCCTTGGCTGCGTAGGCTAATCAAGTGCTTAGATGCAGGGGTGTTCCTTCTGAAAGATGTCCTTGGAGTTTTTGGAACAGGGGTCATGGCTGCGGGGTCAGGTTTGAGGCCATCTCGTTGGAATTGGATTAGGGGGTCAAGCCCAACCGTTGCTTGATCATATTCACTAATAACATCTAGAAGATACTCAATACTGTTTTCTCCATCAGGCACAGGCCTTCCAAATCTGGACATGTGAGCTTGTAGTGCATCTGGCTTGCCCATGTATATCAATCTTCCCCTACAGCACCATCAAGCACAAAAGCATATCTGGTCAGAATTTGTTTTTCATGTTATGTTGTGAATATATTGTTCTAGTTCATCCATGTGAAGTACTAGTGTTTCTCTTTGTTTTTTTTAACAGCACATAGTTCTAACTTGTTCTCTTCTCTCGTCATAAACTGATGTATTCAATATCTTTTTTGGTGTTCCTATCATTGCCTATCAGTTTCAGATGGTGTATGTAATAAAGCTTAATATATCGCCTCATTTAGGCTCTTTAGACAGTAATATAAACATCATACATAGGATTTATCCAGAAAAGAAAATATAGGCTGTGAGATTTTCACCTTGCAAGGACGGTGATCTGATCCAGGAGCATTTGAATTCTAAATGAAGGCTGGTGTATGGTCATAAGGACAACGCTTCCTCCTCGAGCTATGTCTTTAACCTTTTCTACAACACTGTAAGCACTTGTAGAGTCAAGGCCTGAGGTAGGTTCGTCAAGAAACAGAAGTGATGGCTTATGGATGATGTCTATGCCAATAGATACCCTTCGTCGTTCCCCTCCTGACACTCCTCTCCTTCCTTCGTCACCAATATATGTATGTGTAGCACTCTGAACAGGGATGAAGTCATTAATCTGCCATTTTATGTCTGTAAATGAGTGTGAGAGAGAGACAACGGATTATATATACCTGTAAGCCCAGTTGGTCAAGGAGTTCATACACCCTCTTCTTCTTTTCTGCCCTGGAAATGGAAGGAGGAAGCCTAACCTCAGCTGCAAACATAAATGTTTCAAAAACCGTCAACATAGGGAAGAGCTGGTCATCTTGCATCACATATGATGACACCATTTTCATGTAGCTTGTAGTAATCTGCACCATAATATAGCATCATTAAGTTAAAGAGAATAGAAAGAGAGAATATCTCCCCTTTTGTTGGTGAAAAGTAAAACATATATCTGATTTGAGTAGAGGAGGTAAGTTTTACTGGTTTTCCATCAATTCTAACTGATCCTTCTAGACTCCCTCTAGCAATTCTCCCTGCCAATGCATCAAGAAAGGTGGATTTTCCAGCACCACTAGGCCCCATGACTGCCATAATTTCACCTTTTACTGCTTGGCCAGAGATGTCATGGAGAAGATATGTTTCTTTGTTGATCCATACTCCATCCTTTTTCTGCTTTTTTATGACACTATACGAGATGTTACTGAATTCAAGGCCATAGCCAGGAGTGAACTTCTGGGGTCCCAGTTGGTTCACATTTCTTCCGATTCCTGGTTTGTCCGAGTCCATTAGTGTCTCTAGGCTTTTATTTCTTCTCGTCCTTTCTGGCCTCGCCATTGGCCTCGCCATTGCAGTGAACTTCAGCAACCACTTTCTGCCCTTTGTTGCTGGTGTTTAAGGGAGGACTTGCTGGTGTTAAAGCGCTAAAGTTGAGCTGTGGATTGTTTAAATAAGAAGGTTATAAGGTATGAAATACGGACAAAGGAGGTGACGGTGAAAATGAAAGCATTTGAATGCAATGCAATGCAATGGAAGATTGTGACTCGAAACAAATTGTCAGACGGCAAATTTTGGATTGGTGCATTCCATTTCTCTTTCTCTTTGGGTTTACCAATACACTTTCTTTGGTTCTACCGAATAGAATGATATTTTTGTGTCACTCTCCATTGATATTTGCTTCCCCTAAACTAATTGTTTAACGTTTAGAGCTACCGTGTTTTGTATGCTAGGATAGCAGGTATTTATGTAAAAACATCACACTGGTATGGTATATCTGTTATGTATGTATTTGGTGATAATCAACTCAACAAAACAAAACAACGCATCAAATTTCAAGGTCCCCTCAAAATTTAATTCAGCATTGACATAATACGAATAGGGTCAGTACGATCGTTTGTAACTATATGCGCATATTCCAAAAAGGATTCTTCATAAATTATAATAAAAGTGTTCAAAGTAACAATTCATCATTCTCTCTCAACTCATGCATTGAAACACGCCATTTTGTGTTGAAATTCATAAAATGTTTTCGTATGTTTAAACCACCAAGTCAATTGCCCAACAAGTATTGGTTTCCTTGGAGAGGATGTACACGTGTGTAAGTAAGAGTGATGGATGGTAAACACTAATATACAACACTTCAACTAAAATCCATGGACTAACTAAAGTTACTGTTGAATATATTGAATGAAAACTGTTTTTTCTTAATACCATTAATTTAATTCATATTTTTCAATAAATTTCTTTTATTCTTGACATCAAACCCCAGCTTTCTTTAGAGAAATACCATTAAATTTTAACTACCAATTATTTTTTTTTAATTAGTGTGGATTAGACATTTCTTTTATTTCCACATCCGTCTGAGTAGCAGTTAGTTGTACTGAGCTGTAAAAAAAACATTTATAATGAAGTCCCTACGGCATTAAAAAAGATTTATGAGAAGTCTTGAATTGTTTATGGTGTAGAATTATTATAAACCTAAAAGAGATTGAATAAGTTAAAAGAGGAATGTGAGATGGATGAGAAGGGAAAGATCGATGATAAAGGTGAAAATATTAAGAGAATTTAAAGGCCGGCCGGCGGCAATCTTAGAGAGATCAGTAGATTCAACATTTGTTTGGAGGATTGTCTTTGTTCTTCTCAATCAACCAAAATCAAATGCACTAATCTTTACACTCTAAAACAAAAAACCTAATCTGCTTCTTCTATATTAACTGTATATAATAAGGGATGAGTGCAGTAGCAGTGGCACTTCCACCACACTGCACAGATTCTGAAGCATATATGGAAAGTGTTGTGTTGTTGAGTTGAGTCTCACTGAAGCAATACCAAAAAGTTAGGCACCAACCCGAGGTGTTGGAACGGTTCAAACTGACCATAGCTTCAATCAGCTACGCTTGATTCTGTGGTTTGATTGAGCCGCGCCAATATCGCGTGCCTTTTCTTCTAACTTTTTTCTTTCTACCTATTTCGTTTAAGTTTGAAGTTTATCGTTATGTTGGATTATAGAGTTTGTGGTCAGTTTTCAATGGTTGATTCCTTAGAAAACATAACCTCAATAGCTGTATTGGTGAACTAAACAACTCCAGAAAATAATGATTCCCAGAACTTCAACATTCGGGTGTATTGAATGTCTTTTTGCAATAACTTTTGGCTTTATGTTTAACTTCTTTTTTTGTATTTTGTTCGAATGCTAGACAAAGTTTACATGTTTGTATAATCACCTTAAATGTTTTCGCTTTTCTTTACAATCACCTTAAGTGATATCTTCTGGGTAATATAAATGAGGGTATTTTACATTCATGGGCTAATTTTGAAAAAAAGTTACTAAAATAGATAATTTTTTTTTAAATTACTTAAAGTTGTGTTTTAATTATTTTTGTTTTTTAAATAATAAAGAATGTTTGTAAAAACTATTTATTTTTTCAAGAGGTTAAATAGTGTTCTAAAACACGACTACGATAAAAAAATTAATTGAAAACGTCTTCTTAAGTTCTAACATTTTGTTTTACAGTGAAACTTCACTTAAAAAAAAGGTGAAGCTGTACTTTATAACAAGATGTCAATATTCTTTTGGTAAAGTAATAAAAAAGTGTCCTTTGCAAAGTGTCTTCTTCATTAAAAAAATTATTTTAAAATACAACTTACTCAAAACCTATAATCTCTTAAAATTTACCAATTTTTATAATCGTCGGGAATAAAGCCAATAACGTCATATAACTTGTATATGACAAATGAGAACCCAGCTTCAATATAGTATTACGCAACTCAAAATACAAATAATGTCATTTCTTTTTCTTTCCATTATATTTGAATATTCCATTACAACATTGTTTTTTATTATTCAGAACAATATGTTCTTATATTGTTCTTATATATATAATGCTTCCTAGGTTTGTATTGTATCATTATAAATATATTAAATAATTTTATTGAATAAAGAAAAAAATTAACTTACACAAGCATTCATTATTCATTATGCTCTTCGGCGACAAAAAAATTCCTCAATCGAATCTCCATCACCAAACTCCTACACAACTTCAACGCCGCAAACACATCTACAATCTATTTCAATTCTTCCATTAAGTACATGCTAATCTTATATTTCAGAATATAAAATTGATCAGTGAGGGTTAAACAAAAAATAGGCTTCAGAGATGTTTTGTGAGTAAAATGGTTATAAGAGGAGAGACGTAAAAAGAAAAAGAAAAAAAAAAACAGAAATATAAGAGCATCTGAATGCAAGAAGCGTATTGAAGAACAGGACATGCACTCATATCTGCTCAATCATCGTTCTGGGCAACGTAAAGGGCTGAATACGCTATTTCATCAATCAAAGCGCATCAGTGACGCAAACTAATTGCCTTTTCAAACCACTGTTAAATTAAAACAACATCAAACCAATTCAAAATCTCACTCTGCGGAACACCGAAACAGGGTTATTTTGCCTTCCACCCGTCTTTACTTATATAGATTAGGAAGAGGACACAAACCCTAAATAGCTCAGATTTCGGACGTTGATGGGTTGGGTCTGACTCCATGTATTCCCACCAACTTTTATTTAACGGCTTTTGCTTCCTACGCCCCATCATTACTAAATGCAACTCACACTGACTAAAAAGACCGAAATACCCACATTTGTTGTATCCCTGCGGCAACGTTGTTGCTGTCATCGTTGACATCATCGCATTCGTTGCTGAGTAAGAAGAAAAGAGGAAGAATACTGCAAAAGAAGAAGAGAGGAAACAGGAAAAAAACTCGTTCCGGAAAACTCTCTGTAATGAATTTCATGTATTCTGATAAAGATTATTGATTATTCAGAAAAACTTGTGGAAATTCTATTTCAGAAATCCTATTCTAGAAATTTTGTTCAAGAAATTCCGTTCTAAAAATTATATATTCTGAAAAATTCTAGAAATTTACTTCTAAATTTCCAAAACAAGTAATCGACAAATCACTTTTTAAGAAGAGTAAAATGATTATTTAAAAAATTAGGAGTGCGGGAAGCAAAAGCCTTATCTAAGTTCACCTCCACCTTTTGAAAATTCCAAATTCGCCCTGATCTTCCCCACCGAGTCCTCTCTCCTGCTCACACATCTCCATCTTCTTGCACGCCTAACTATGGAAAAAGAAAATAGTTTTCATTATATAAAAACTACCTAAAAATTTTCTATAAAATTTTCAAGTAGAATTAATGGTAAAACAAAATGAACCAAAATGACTTTCCCCGGAGTATGGGTGGATATGGTGAGGGTGAATGTGAGAGGAAAAGGAGTTCATGGATGCGGTGTGGTGCAGAGGTTGCAGCGACACGGCACCAGAGAGGAGAGATATTTAAGAAATATTTAGAAAAAAGAAGCGTGGATATAAAAAAGAAAGACGCTCTCATTCCATAATATGCAGACAAATAATCATTTCTTAGCAATTGGATTTTACACCTCCTTATTTTCCTCCTACATTCTTCCCATTGTAGTGTGATGACCTTTTAAATTTTTTTATCTTTCTCAGAGTATATAATATGACATTTACTAAAATACCTTCAAATTATACGTTCCAAAAAATTCTAAAAAACACATTTCTGAATAAACTTTCGGAATGCATTAGGGAAATAAATAATCAACTATCTCAATTTAACTATTTTACATCACTTCATAATAAAATTTATTATTCATATTTCTAGAATAATTCAAAATATATTATAGGTTATTTTTCATTTTTTTAACAAAACGGATAACAGATACATTTTTTCATGCATGTTGCGTAGCGAATAAACAGTGTCCGACCCATTGCCATCACTGATTAGAACATTGATCGGTCACATGATGAAATTACGTTGTTCTGTTTTAACTATTATTTTTGAGCCAAACTTCACAACAAAAGGTCAAGTTTAATGACAAAACTCGTTGAGTAATCATGAATAGGACCTAAGGTGTAAGTGATTTATTAACTGCAAAGATGTAGCTGATCTTGCAGCAATTTCTTGAGTAGCATATCAATGATGATAGTTATTTCATCTCTGTTCATACAAGAAGAAAACAGGAAGTGTTTTAATCATCAAAGTGGTATAGAAGTGGAGTGGAGTGGAGTCGAAGGTTGTAGAGAAGTGGTCTCTAGTATTGATGCTATACAATTCTATACACAGAAAAAGAACAGCCACAGACTGGACACAAATCAAAGAATAAGGGGAAGGAAACTATTACAGACTCAACACACCAAGCAAACAAACTAATTGACATAAAAAGAATATGAAAATAAAAAACAAAATGAATGAAATTAATATGAACTAACACAAAGCAAAAATGATTTACGATATGCATCTTACTACCAAAGGTGACCCCGTTTTTTTTTCATGGATTGCCTTCAACAATGACACAAACTTCACAAGGTAATTTCTGGAGAACCACTGAAGCTTCAATTTAAGAGAGCCAGGAGCCGAATTTTCGTGATTCACAGATTCAAGGTTCATTTGGGTAAATGGATGGAGTTCAGCCAGTGGACATGTCAGACTTAAAGTCACACAGCAGCTACCACCCTCAATAACCTGGAAAGAATAACATTAAACAAGCCAAGCAAAAATATGCGACAGTAATTGGGGGTTCGAAGAGTAAGCAGGGCCAAAATACCAAGTGGAAAGATATTTAGGAATTAGGCTTAAATCGGTTTTCAGTATATAAGAATATCACTAAATTTGATTTTAATTCAGTAAATTTTTTGCTCATTTTGATCTTTTTAAATCTTATGTTTTTTTTAAATGTTTTCTGTCATTTTTTAGCAAAGACGTGATAAGTATTTATATCATGTCAATGACCCTTATAAGGTTCAAAGATATTTGTAGAAAATTATTTATGCAGGAAAGAGATGTTCTTCACATCTTCCATTCACAAGGAGGATCTCGGGATGACATCAAGAGTTCAAAATCTACTGGTTTTGTTTGTTTCTAATTGTCAGGTACTCACCATCTCCGTAATGTCAGCAATGGAGCAACATGAATCAATTCTGAAATAGGGAGACACGGACGCATCTGATGAAAAAAAGTACAGCTGCTTAACATCTTCAATGCATAAAAGCACATACCCTCCAATCACAAAGAGTGATCTCGACAGCCATGATTCCTCTGTAAGTTTAAGACTATGGATAGCTTAATATCTGTAAACTATTAGTTACTAAAATAAAACGTTTTGAGGACATTTTAAAAGGATTTTGTCCATTGAAAAACAGAGTTTTCCTGAAACCTTTCCAAAGTAATACTACTGAAGTAAAATTGATGGAAACTCCCGTCAAAAGTGGCTTTACACAATCATCCAACTAAATGTGCAACACACTATTCCAATTTCCTACCAACTGATGAAACAATCTTTTGCAATAAAGCATTTCGCATATAGTTTAAGAGATCTTTTTACATAATAATAGAGCAATAAATTAATCTCCAAAAAGGTTCAAGACGTAAAAATAAATTGACCGCTGTAATTCTCATTAATATAGAATATAAAGAAAAAAGAACTGTATAAAATGACTAGACAGAAGCTTACCACTTCCATTTTTACAAAAAACGAGCACCATTGCATACTGATATATGCTCACATTTGAACCACCACATACTTGTTTGTCAAACAACCCAACCTGGACCTGCTCCAAACTGCCATTTAAATTTCCACAATCCGTCTATTATAACAGGAAGAATAGGAAATAGAAAATAAAAAATACAACATATTCATAGATCACATATGTAGAGCAACTGATAATATCAATACTTTCATGAAGACATACACCCTTTTAATTAGTGTGTATCTAAGACAAATGGTAAATCACCTTCTTATTGAGCATCTATCATTTCCATCACTTGAATCAAGCACATGTATGGTGCATAGTAATTCTATTGACTTCTCAATGCTTCTTGTGACAAAAAGATACGTTTCCCCATTCTCAAAATTTACCCTGACGGCCAAAATAATTATACTTAGAAAGCTGTTATTTCTCAAGTCAACGTAAGTATACAAGTTCACTAACCTTAACACCTGAAATCCCATTCCTACTTGCACCTCGCAAACTTCTTCAATATTGTGGGAACTCAACACCTTCAAAATTGTACCTGGATGGCATACCGAGAGGGTCTTAATAGTAATATAAAAATCAACAAAGAAAGCTTTATTGATCTACTTTGTTGAATTAATATGCATATATTTTTCAAAAAACAATGAAGGAAATTTAAAAAGCTTGTTCATTTTTCAAGCTGCAAAACATGGATAAAAAGTTTCGTAACTTAGTAATAATGAAGTATCATTTTTCACATTTAGAGGAACAAAAAGTTAAGCCTTCTTAAGGGCTCATTTGATTTAGAATTTTGAAGAATTGGTTCCAAAAGAAATAACATTGAAAGCACGAGTTTAACAAAAATGATTTGTTATTTGAGATTAATTAAAAATTAGCTTAAAAAATAAACTTCAAAGAAACAACAAAATGAAGAGAGAAATGATACTGTATTGAGCTAAATTATCAAACGCACATTTAAACTGTACAAAAGTTAAAGTTCCCTGTAGAAGCTGTCATATAAATTAACTTTTACTGATGCCATATTAACTCTGTTTTTAATCGAACATTGTAAATGCTCTGGAACTTCATTTTAACAAACCCAGATTGGTGATTTAAATAAGGGACAAGCGTTAACCCCTAGAGCAGAAAAGGAGGTTCATAATTTTACAAACATTATAGACATGGACAGGAGACAAGTGAATCTAATGAAAAATGAAAGGAACAATTTAATTTCTGTTGCTAACAAAAACAAAAGGTCATGGCCTAACCTGACCCATCAGAAGTAACGTTGATCAGTAGCAAATAGAGCTTCTTATGGCTGCTCAGTAATACTGCAACTTCACTACATAAAGGGAAAAAAATTAAACACACCATTTCAGGAATGTGCAGAAATTTTAGCATATATACTATAATCTATGCAGAAAAATGTGGAAAGGGATACTTTAATAATAATCATACAAAAAGTGTTCATTTTGGAAAATATAATGTCCTTTTTTTATAAAAACTAGTAGAAAGGGGTGTGACTTCCCCAATCTAAACCATTTTTTATAAAAAATTGTCATGTCTCTCACTTGCCTAGTCTCTTGGTCATTTCATCATCCGTTTAAAGTCACATGTCTCCCTCAACTAAATCAATATTGCCTCTTCTACACCTTCCTTTGCCATTGGTGAAAGGCAAAAGCGAAAGCTCCTCTGTCATAGTGGTCCAGTCAGCTTAAGTGAGTCCTCTGTCATAGTACATTCTCTTTTTCATCAGCACATTCAGTGTTATGCTCGTTGATCTGATATGTTTATCTATTATAATTATAACTATACATATAAATATTAATCTCCATTTTCTGCACTCTTTCTCTCTCTCTATGTAATTCACAATGTCTGATATCAGTTGGTCTGGATCTTTGTCATTGGTTCGCTACTTTGCTTTCGTATGGAGTTACAATGTTGAATGTTAAGTGTATTATGTTCAAGTATATATGTCATTTATATTAGGTAAACTCTTATGAGATTACAAATTACGAGTCAAGTCTACAAAAGCTCCACGAGTTTACATACACTTTCAAGTTTGACAACCTAGGTTCTATATAGTGGTGGAGGCAGGGTTTGTGCTTGGCCTAGACAAAATGCCTCATTTTCTGTCTCAGGGAGCCATAAAATATTTTATAAGAAATGTAAAATGAAGTTAAAAATTTTGGGGGTAACCATGGCATCCCCCAGTTGTATCCATCTTCCTTCTACACTTTTGACCAGTTTACTTAACTCTTCCCCTCCTCATGCATAAACAAAGTTTCAGGATAGATAACACCGGGAGGTTTCAACTTAAACAATAGAGGGAAGGATGCCACTTAAGACGGATCCAGATATTTTACAACTCCTAAGAGACACTGTTAAATGTAATCAACAGCAAACCATAAGAAAGCACCTACTGGTTGATGTATTGGAAAGATTAGAAAGACATGGCCAAGTGAGCATATCGTACTTTCATTTTTGCAGATGAAACAGTTCGCACCAAACAAAATTAAAACGTAAAAAATAATGATTCTGAATAATAATTGACTAGTGACCCTAAAATAATTATGGAAATAACTAGAGACCCAAACAAACAAAACTGCCTAAGACAATGTTATTTATCACCCATTTGATTCATCCCGGCAAATTCACACAAATGCTGGTGAGTTGAACTAATTGATAATTACCTTTCTTTATAGTTTGTCTCCCTCTGAAGGACACAATTACAGCGCATACAATGACTACAGACCTCACTGGCTTCAGAATCAGCAACAGTTGTATTGAAATATGTCACTATAAAATCATCCAATTCTTGCTTTAAATTTGCAGAAATATGTCCCAGACTTGTCTTCTCTAGTGTATCATCAGAAGCATTGCCATCTAATTTCTCTTTTAGTACTGAAATAATTCTTTTTTTGGCTTTTTTTCTGATTTTTCTTTTCTCCAACAAACCAGTGTCTTGGCTAGCACAACATGCATTCTCAGCAAAATCAATCGCATGCTGCTTAGAAATTTGATCAGAGGAGGAACTACAAGAAGAAATTCCATTTTCTCTTTCAAGAGCATTTTCTTGTCTTGGGTTGCAAAACTTTTCCTTAAGCTGACTTTGAGATAAATGACTGCCAACACCATTCACATAAGTTTTACATTGGGGATTATCAACTTCTGAAACTGATGGCTCAAATTCAACACAATCAACTTCACTACAGCTTGTGTTACTATCAGAAGATGCTACTGAAAAGGAATCTGTCGAAAGCTGCAAAATTTCTTCTACCAGGTGTTGCCGGCGATGAAGAAGGTCTTCTTGAAAATGAGGAGGAGATGCTGGGCAAGCAGATGATGACTGAGACCCATATATATCATGAATAATAGTCAATGGTGACATGTTGACATTTTCAGTCATTCTTTGTGCCCCTTCAGTGGTAACGGTGTCAGCATGAGAACTTCTAGTTTGTGAAAGTGAACTGCCAATGCCCTCAAGTGAGGATTTAAGCTTCTCCATGTCCACTCCTCCCGAGTCAAAAAGTGAGGCCCCACTGGCATTACCAAGCAAATTTCTATAGTCAAAGTGTTGTGGCCTATGAAAACTAGCAGATGTATCTACAAAAGAACTATCAGATTCTAAAATATTCATGCTACTGTCATCCCCTGACGCTAGAACGGAGTCTGAAGCATATCTAGAGACTTCACCAGACTGCTCGAGATGTGTCTTGTTTCTGATGTAATTTCCCTTCTGATGGGGTGTGGTGCTGCCTTCTTTCATAGTCTGCACTGATTTGTCAGGAGCAATATCCATCCAGTCTTTAAAATCCCTCAACCAATTAATAGAACGCTCTTTCTTCATATGTTCAATTCTATTTATCAAATCTACTATTTCAGGTTCATTGTCAGATAAATCAGGATCCTCTCTATTTTGAATAATATCATTAGCACAAGACCCAGAGTCTTCCTCAGAATATATGCTAGTGGTCTCTTCTTCATTTCTGATACTGACAAGACGACAGGCCTTTCTCTGTTTAAATCAAGAATAATATCATGTTAATATCTAATACTGATCAAAATGAAAAATATTAGATTTTTCACAATATTATAGGTATAAGCACAGATGAAATTGGATTTTCAAATTTAATTTTCAAGAAATGAGAATAATTAGCAACAAATTCAAGGTACAAAATAAATAAATGTTTTTCATTGTATATGAATATATACTCAGCTTCACTAATTACATACCCTTCTCATATTGGCACCTTCAGCTACAGCCTCATCCTTTGCAGGTACATAAATCCCAAAACTGGCAGGTTGCTTATGCATACTGGCAATAATTATTTGTCTCTTCCAAAAATCACTAGTGTTAATTTCTTTCTCATCTAATTTCAGCTGATTAACACAGAAGACCAGATGTGTGTTTAGAAAGAAGAGAGTACAAGATCCAGATAAAAATAACAAAGGTGAAGATGATATTACAAAGAAATTAACTGATCTCTGAAAGTAGGTACAATAAAATAAAAAATATGGCACACAACACAGACAAGAACATATATGGACAAACAAATAGACAAAGATGGAAACAAATAGTTAGATCAGCAGGCTAAGAAGTGAAACAATACGACTTACCCTTTCTGGGAAGGCAAAAAAGCTGAATACATGTGCTCTATACCATCGAGCACAACACAAAGGATTTCCTTCCAACCACAAGCTTTGAAGAAATGGAAGGCCCGCAACGAACTCTAGCTCTGAAAAATTGGAAACAATATTGTAGGAAAGATCAAGTCCTTCAAGTGACTTCAAATTCTCAATTCCACGCAAAGTAGTTAGAGCATTGTTCCTCAAAACTAGTTTAACAATTTGAGGGGAAACCTGCACGGTTCAACGAAATTGTATATAGGTCTCCAGAGCAAATCCCTAAATGAAGGCATACAACTAAAACAGAAAGGATCATGTCATTAATAACTTTTCTACAAAAAATTTGCTCTCATTTCATTTAAGGATCATGTCATTCAAATCTGCAAGCAAGTAAAGAGGACCTAGCTTTTCTTTGCAAGTAGTTCACAAAAATTACTGATATCATTTAGATTTTCACTGTAGAGTGTATGAGAGCACAAAAAGAAGCACGCTCAAAACAAATATAGCACGCCAGTTAATTATGGGAAGTTGGGAACATAAACTATTTTTAGGGATCTACCCTGGCAAGTGTGTGGCATTTAAGAATATACACATACGTTTCTGCATGATCTGATCAACATGGAAATGAACATACATGATGGTACTCCTGTATTAGCCACGTTCCAGGCAGAACCCTTGGGTGTGAGGGGGAAGGTTGGCAAACAGCCTTAATTATGGTTACCCTTAGTCCATCTTAGGTGTTGCCTCTTTGGAGGCTGTATTGCAACCTCAACTATGGTAGTTTAGAGCCACTTCAAATAGAGATATGGTTTTAAAATACTTTAAAAAAGCTTGGAAAATCCTCAGCATACACGCCAATTTTATAAGGATTGCTTTAGGCCCTAAAACTAATTTCTAAGAGAAGATTCATCCTCGATGTTAGGGGGCACAGTAGTGCTAGGAACATCCAGAATAACCCTCCATACTGAAAATAGAAATTCATTCATCCAAGCAAACTAGAATCACACACCACTCCAGAATTGCTAATTGCAAGATCAAAAGGAGCTTAATACTTCCATTTTCAATCACACAATAAGTGCATGAGTTAGCTAGAATTTTGAAAACCAAACCAAATCAACTCCACTTGGGATCCCATCACTTGAAACCCAGGTTCTCCATTTGGAGCAAAGACACACCTCTCCCTTAACCTAATAATTGATATCCTTTTAACACCTTATCGAAAAGAAAACAATATCCAAGGTGACTAATATTTTCAATCAAGTTAACTGAAGGAAAAACTTTATCACAGCCAAGAAAGGAAGAATAAAGAATTGATATTCATGTCATAGTGTTGAAAATCTCATAGTACCATGCTCTGTTAAATGTTGATAGAACGGAAATTTCTACAATTGGTAGAACGGAAATGGAAAGATGGCTTCAGATTCAGGAAAATAACCCAATAAAAGAAACTCTAGTTTCCCAACAACACTGATGCGATGCAGTCAACTAAAACGAAAACTAATTTTCCAACATGCAATAAGCAGCAAAAAGATTTTCCCCCAAGACAAACAAGGTCCAGCACATACTGTGGATGCAATTGCAAAAGAGCATATAACGAAAAAACAAATATTCTATTCATGTACCCGGGTGAAGGGTGCACATGTTCTCAAGTGATTGAAACCAAGGTCCAAATGCTTCAATTTGGTACACTTCTGCAGATTATCCACCTTTGCGAACTTGTTCCTACTAAGGTCCAGTGTTTCAACCGCAGGAAGAAGCTGCAGAGACTCGTCCATGAGAACCAAGCCATTACACGCACATGACACAAACGACAGGCGGTTCCACTGAGGAGAATTCTTCACCTCCTTTATCCTGCTAGCAAACACATGCCGCAGAGCATTCTGAAAACACAGACACAATTTCCAACACTCACTTAATAGAGAAGAAAGAAAGCTACTTAAAAATTTATGAGAACTTTATAAATAGACTCACAGTAGAGTTATGACAAATGATCTTCTCGAGCGTGTGCCTGAGCTCAAGAAGGCCTTTGGCGGCGGAAGTGGACAAGTCACAATCCCTGAGCTCCAGAACCTTCAAGCTCCCAAACGGCAAGAAGGACAAGGGAGTGGGATCCCTAATAGGATGAGGCAGCACCGAAAAGATTTTGAGCGAGGTGAGGAGGCGCAGGATCCGCCGGAGCTGCTCCAGGGCGCGGTGGTCGCCGAGGTCCGACACGTACGCTCTCAGGTAGTCCACCGGAGCGCCAGCAAGGAGGTTCTCGACCTCGTGCAGCGCCTCTAACCTCGATTGCACGTAGTGGAGGCCCGCCGGATTCAGCTTCAACACCTTGGTTTCTTCGATGAGAGGACCCGCTTGCTCCTCCACGAACTCCACCAACTTCACCAGGTACCGATCTCCGGTCACAATCGTCATTCTCCACCGATGAGTTTGCCTCTCACCAATTTCACACCCGAATTAGGGTTTTTAGAGCGAAGCCAGCAACGTTCGCCGACTCCATGGAAAAAACAAAAAAAAAACGAAAGGAACAAATTGAGATATACGCACAACAAGAAAATGGAGAAGAATATTTAGAAAGCGAATAAGGAGATGGATATGGAAATTCAGAGGATGGACAAAGAGAAGGGTGGTTTGGGATCGGGAGGAATGAGCGAAAGAAAAACGGCCATGAGTACGGATGAAGCGTTAGGGAGAGAGAGAGAGAGAGAGAGAGAGAGAGAGAGAGAGAGAAGGTGACGTTTTCAATTCTTATATTTTATATTTTATTTTTTATTTTTGCAATGTAGTACTCATTTCGTGTTTAGTGACAGAAAGAAGGGCATTTACTTGAGGTGAGTGAATTGTAATGATTGGGTTTGGTGTTTGAATATAGAGAAGTTTTCAAAGGAGTAATAATAAATTAGAAATACTGATGAGATCAAGATGACACGTGGCTGCAATGCTCCTCCTATTTTATTATCTGAGAGAAAATATTTGGATATTAATTTATTGTTTTTATCTCTTAGTAATTAAGTTTCTTATTTTTCTAAAGTAATCACCATCCTAAACTATCTACATCTACATACGTTCATTATGTGTAATCTTTTGTAATAATCTTATACATAATGATCAAGATATATTGACAGCGCAATTAAGTGTAATCTCTCTTCGAATTAATTCATTTCAACATCTATATTTCTATATATTTAAAGTATCCATAACTCGTTTATCATATTAATTAATTGGTTAATTTAATTGGAAGTATTATCTGTAATTATAGTAATCTTTAATGATAAATTTTTCAATCGAGACAAGTTATAATTTATTATTTAATGGAAAAAGAGACTCACTCGCTCTATAATTAAAAAAAATTGTTAAATATAAAAGAGTTATAATGAACGTTAAAAAGTAAATAATAGATTGTTTATGATGAAATTTGACATTAAAATGAGTTATTTCGAGAAATAATAGCTCATTCAGAGAATTATAGCGATAAAATAACTCATCCAAAAAATATACATCAAAATAATACATCTACTTTGTTTTAATTAAGGAAAAAAAGTAAAATGAAAATGATGGAAATAAAAGCGATAAATAAAAACACAGGAAAAATAAGATGTTTATATATGTGTATGTGTTTGTTTGGATGATATAAATAAGAGGGGATAAAAAATGGTAAGAAAATGTAAAAAGAAAGAAGATTTAACTCTACAAATTTGAATTCTTTTTACCTCCTTATTTGTCTGATTTTATACTTATTTAATTTTTTTAAAATTGAAAAGAAAAACTGTATAGATTACCCACCGTCATTTCCATCCAATTTCATGTCTCAATGATTAAGAAACATCAAATGATAGCTTTATCCCACCATTACGATTGTCAACTCTACCACTTCCCCCGATCTTTATCAGTATCAGAAACACAATTTCCTCGTTTATAACTTCTATTATAAACACTGGTCTCCAAAATGGAGAAGAAAAAATCACAGAAAGATACTTAATGAGTCATAAAATCACAGAAAAAATCACAAAATATATGGATTTTAAAAGCATTACCATCCTATCCAACAGAGTTCCCTCGATCAGGAATTCTTTGTGAACAGAACACTAAAGAATTTTGAACTCTCGTCCCTTTGTCCATGAGTAAACTGAAAAAAAGCATAGCTAAAACCTCTCTGAACTAGTTTCCATTTCCATATAGATTCAAATTTCTGTTTCAATGAGTTTGGCAAAATTTCAGTGTATATATACAAACAAGCTACTTCTGTTCACCTGCGACCACTAGCTAGCGTCTCTTCTCTTCCTCAACTTCTTCAAGGAGTGCTTGTAGCTCTGCTTCTGTTAGGGACTCTAACCGCTTCTGCAGATTCAACAGAGGCAAAATTATTTAGTGTCTTGTAATATTTTCTGGTTTGCATCTAAATTGTTTGAAGTTTGGCCATGACATGTCACTGTAAATATTTTAGGGGACACCGTTTTGCTTATAACTAGTTCATGTGGTAGCACCAATATAAATGATCTTTTCAATTTCTTTCATGTTTTCTTGAAAATAAAAAGGTTATGATATCATGGAACTAGATATGATGTCTTTAACCAAATTACAAGATGCTTGAAAAAGATTAGAAAAAGGTCAAATTTCACTGGGAAATATCATATTCAACACCCAAACATGCACTTCAATCAAAAAGTAATTATTTTCACAGATTTGGCTCAAAAAGCAACCCTGTTAAGATTGTTGTACCTCCATTACTTTGCTTTCATAGTCACGTAGTTGTTGTGCATATGTCATTTCCTTGTTTGAAACTCTGAACACATATGTGAAGATCCACCCAACTGTGAGGCCCAAAACCAGCACTAGCTGAACCACATTTCCTGCTTGTAGTGAATCAACTCCAGCAAACTACAAAGAAGAGTTGTATGAATTAACCCTAGTACATATGTTATACATTTCATCATTGGCAAAAGCAGTTCAAAGAAGCTACACTATGAGAGTTCTTTGTTTACAAGGAACCTGAACCATTTGTTAATAATCTCCAGACTACGTACTTTCTCACTTATGAATTGGAATAAGCTAAGAAAAAAGATGTTGAAGTACAAAAAATATAAAAAAAAACAAAAAGATGTTGAAGTACAAAAAATATAAAAAAAACAAAAAGATGTTGAATAAGCAAAAAACGAAGGTACCTCTAATCCACTTTTTAAGCCAATGCCAAGTAAAGTAATCCCAAGTCCAATTAACAGAACATCTTTCCTTGTATATCCAAATGGTGTCTTCTGTAACATCCAAAATCTCATTTTGTTAAATGTTTGAGAGGCTGATAAAGCAAGCAGAAGATTTCAGAGTTAAGTATAAATCAGACAAATACAACAAAGCAGTCATTCTACTCTCCATTTACTGAACCTATTTTTACAACCGAAACACTAAATCTTAATTAATTACAACTTCACTGGTCATAATTTCCAGAAGACAACAGCATAAAATATCATAACCTCATTAAAATAGGTTTTGATACCATATCAGAGAGCAGACTTAGGATTAACTGAAAAAAAAAAAGCAAAAACCTGACATTTGGGGTTTGCAACCGTGTTTTATCGTTAACTTCTAAAGATTTCAAGTTTCATGGTTAAAATATAAATCTGATAGCACACTCCAGCCAAATAAAATCTCCATTGGCCAGTAGATTTCAAGTTTCATAGTCTAAACTCATACTTACCTCTGTCTCCTTAGAGTTTTCATCCGTACTTCCACTAGGGTTGGAAGAATTTCTACTTGTAAGGATAGAGAATCTCTCTTTCTTTGGCAACTTGCAATTAAATCTATTCTCTGACAGAGCAAAACTCCTCTTTCGGTTTAAGCACAGGGGAATTACTGTTCCTGAATAGTTAGCTCAAACAAACACCAACAAGCTTAGTTAAAAAATAATTGCAATTTTCAGGGAAGAAAAGAAGCATCGCTATTGCAATTAGGCGAACACAAATTACAGAAGCAGATTAGTAATTAACGTACCTCTGTTAAAAACTGTACAAGAGTTTACCCCCAGCTGGAAGAATGGCAAAGCAGAAATACCAACATGGATTCTCGCAAATTTTTGGAATAAAGAGTTGCAATTTGCATTTCCATACGCAACATAAGCCATCCCTGAAGAGGAGAGGAATCAGCTGACGCAGCAACTAGCAAGCTCTGAAAACATAAAATCTTGCCGAGCGTTCAAAAGAAGTGATAAGTACAGACATGAAACATTTACCTGTGTAAGGAGAAGTAGAAGAAGCAACGGCAGTGACGAGTGGAGAACGTTAACTCATTGGAGATGAGGTTATTCGAGTTCAACGTCCCAACGTGTCGTTAATCCCTGTTCCACCATACGTGTCCTTTACTCATTGGTTTGGCCCCACTCACCGCTTTAAACGCCACAAACCAGTATATATAGTATAAAAGATATTTTTTATCGCTTAGCCTAATGTCGCGGTTATTCTTATTTTACCTTTAACCACTAATATAAACTAATCATACAACTATATATATATACATATATATATATATGACTGTGTTAATTTTAAAAAATATTTTATAGGAGTTAACTAATATAATATCCCTACGATATTTCCCTTTTGGGCACCAAAAGGTGCTACTTTTGAGCTAGCAAACAGAAAAAAGGGATCTTTATGATTATTGTTGATTTTCTTTAGGTGCAAAGCAAACAGCTGGTCTTAACTGGCCAGAGATTGTATGGGTTGGAGCTGGAACCAATTTGCCTGTGCATGAACATACATACTCAGTGCCTATAAAAAAGTACAAAAAACAGAAGTATATTTTTAAGTAATTTAAATTTTCTTTTCTTTATCTTTTTGCTTTCCCATTACTTCATTTTTCTATGTTCTGCATTTCATATTGGGTTCTAGAAGAAATGAGGAAAGAGAGCAAGTAGATTAACAGTTTGTGAAGTGTGTGTTTCTATGTTGTGGCTGATGTCAACCACCTAAGCAACAACCGAACCGCTCCTTGCCAATCATTCCTTCTGTTGGATAGGGAACAAGCAGAAAACCCATCAGATAAAACATTCAATGTACATTTAAACCCTATGACAACTAATTATAGGCCAATCATTTAGTTGTCCTACTTAAGATTCTTCATTTATTAATTCAGCAAGCAAATTTAATACTTCTCTCACTCTTTTACCTACCTTTTTTAATCAAACTTTATACCCTATGACTTTGGTTATAGCCAACTACTCTCCCAACAGGTTTACTACAAGAAAACATCCTATTAAAATTAGATCCTGACACTCGAAGAAAACTAAGAACCTATCAAACACAAAACTGGGTGATTTTCTTTCAGCTGTTCTTTAATAATTGACAAAGCAGAGACTGTTGTGTGTTTGAGTAAAAGTGTGGAAAATATTAATAGCAGACCACATGAGTTGATGGGAATATAGTGCAAGCTAGCATTGGATGGTGACTGGATACCAAGAGATTTGACGTTTGCCCTCAAATGCAGATGCTACTTTCATATCAACCAAAACAAAGTGCATGTGTAGACATTAGCAGATATCAGGTGAATCCTTTATAAATGGTATAAAATAAAAGAAATTACACAGTACCATATCTAATCATTAGTTTGGTAGTGTCCTTGAGTGAGGTTATCTAAACTTTTTCTCCATCCCTCCCATGTGCACTGCAATAAACTAGTCTCCACTTCTCTCAACAAATACACCCTAAGAAATACAAAACTAAACAAACTGGAAAGTTATGTGCGTCATTTTTCCATATACATCGAAGTCAAAATAGGCCAAATTTGCCAGGTTGGCCTATTTCTTTTAATTAAAAAAGATGATCTTTAACACAAGGGGCAAATAGATTATATACCCGAAGACACGCCCACTTTCTCTTAATTTCGTATCTGCATAAAACTAAGCCTCTGCCAGATGGGAAACTTGGTTATAAAGATATAACAAACACTTACGACAAACTTCAGTAGCAAAATATTAAAATCAGAATATCGAAATAAAGATATGCTAACTGATTACCCAACTATGGACCTTGAGCCAGAAAACGACAATCTGCTATTTTTCTTTCTTTCTTTCTTAACAACCAGGCACCTTCCCTGATAAATACTCTGACATTTCTGAGGTGAAATACCAATTTTGAAACCCTTCTGTGTCTTTCTCAGAAATGGGCAACGCAGCTTCTTGCACACCTTCCTTATCAGCCAATGGGGTCTTCAAGGTGTTGTTCTTGGATGGGAGGTTAGAGTCCTACACAAAACCAATCAGAGCTGCAGAACTCATGCTAGAATACCCTGGACACTTTGTTTGTGACTCTACCTACCTCAAAGTGGGACACCGCATTCAAGGGCTCCTAGCCGATGAGGAACTCCAAAGGCGCAAATTTTACTTCCTTCTACCAATGGAACTTCTCTACTCTGTTCTAACCCATGAAGAAATGAGCTCTCTTAACTACAAAGCATCAAGAGCAACCAAGCATGCAAGTTTTAACAACTTGGCAAAGATTTTTCCAGTTTTCGGTGAATTTTGCATGTTCCCTTCGGAGCTTAAGAGATTAGAAGCTGCGAATCAGGTGGTGAGGGAGCCAGAACCAGTTGAAAGGTACTCCAAACAGAGATCTTGGAGACCGGCGCTGGAAACCATTGATGAAACTCCATGATACATGTTCATTTTTTGTAAGCATACCTTTAGATGTTAGAATTAGTTCATATATTTTTATCGCAAACCAAAATATCTGAGCTGCGTGGGATGGCATGCAAGCTTGATGAAGGACTTCTTGTGTATATCCTTTGCTTCAACTTCCTTGGCTTGTTCATTCATCAATTAAAGGAGTTTTCCCTCGAAAAAAGTGACAATTTTGTGAATGTGTAGAAACAGTAGTAGCATAGCATATCTGTAAACGTTTTATCAAATTTATGAGTTTACACTCACTTTCTTAACTCATATATAAATAAAATAAACTACTGACTGCAAATATTTTTTAGTAAACCGTTTATTTAAATTAAGTCATAAGATTATGTATAGGATATATTAAAAAGATGGTTTATTTTGATGATAAAACATTTATTTAAAAATTTACATCACAGTTATAACTGGTTAAAATTTCACTTGATATTAAAACTATACAAACATATACCTGATACGTAAAAATTGAAAATTGAAAAGTAATATTAATACCAAATTATTACAAAGTAAATGTGTAAGAAAAAAGTGCAGAAGGGAAATAGATAGTGTTCAAATATGCGACTAAACAAATTAACAAAAAATATTTAAATTAAAAATAACGTTTACAAATATTAAAAATATTTTAAATTCAATTGAAAACAGCATTTCAAAAGGTATTAAATTTTTAAAA
>Ga0214545_1000552_pt1 | contig 60761 bp, 28 predicted proteins | sample CNSS4metaG_FD_160064 | JGI IMG/M metagenome (GOLD analysis project Ga0214545, IMG submission 160064) | Root nodule microbial communities from cowpea collected in UCLA plant growth center, Los Angeles, California, USA - CNSS4 | ecosystem: Host-associated > Plants > Roots > Nodule | place: USA... | reverse complement strand
GTAATTTTTGGAGTTGGCTTCCAAACTGCTCTCTAAAAGCTCTGGCATCCTGTCCATCCACACAGGTGAAATCGTTTTATCTTTTAAACCCTGTCCAAGTTTAGAATTAATACAGTACATCATCACTTCAAGGGTAATCGGATGAATCCCGCCACCGGGAATGGCTGATACATCTTCCAAAGCCTCATAAATGGACAATCTCTGCCTTACCAGCTGCGCTACAATATTTGTGAATGTCCATGATTCAAACTCTTGTATCAACTCCTTTAATGTGTTGTGCAAGAAATGACTCCAAGTTTCCAAGGCAAGGGCAGAGTTCAGCAGACTAGTTGTCAATTCTACGCAAATTTCCCTGAAACGAAAGTCCCAAAAGGGAATGGAACCGCTAAAGACATGATTGAAGAGTATCCTCTCATTGGGAAAGAGTATCCGCGTAGCTATGTTCATAGCTTTTATCAACCTCTCGATCTTCTCCGTCTTGTTAATGTCCTCCATGTTGAGCTCTTGATCTTGCAACCCCAATGTCAAGAAACTCTCTTTCAGAAACTCCCTCCGCCAATTACTGTACACGTGTAAGCATTCCTCCTCAAAAAATCCATCTGATACCAATTTCGCTACACTTTCTCGAAGGTTTCTGATCATTCGTGGCGACAATGAATCCACCACCATGTTGTCATCGCCGTGCAATTCTGGCACTGAAATCTGGTCCCCGCTGAGAATATTAGCTTTAATGTATTTGTCTACATGCAAGGAAATGGCGCTGATAACGCTCCCATTCTCTTTCTTAAGAGCCTCTACACAACCCATGAAGCATGCCTTAGTACCATCAATGCTTTCTCGGGGGGCACCACCCTCTTGAGGTAAAACTACTTGAGAAGAATCACGTGATGTTCCTCTTGAAGGCCGAACCATATCAATAACTGGAAGTTGATGAAAGCTATGAACAATAAGAACCACCTCATAATCACAGAATCCTTTCAGATGCTAGCAGACCAACATAAGTAGAATTATAGTACAAAACTATTTGTGATGATCAAAATATTGTACTTTAGTTTTAATTAATTACACTACAAATACACAACAACAATTCGAAGCAGCTTCACCTTTACTTTCGGCTACCACTTGCAGCGGCCGAGTTTGGTTTATGGTTACAGGGCTGAGCCCCAAATTTTTTTTTTTCACATATATAAAGTAATATATAAATATAAATTAATTTTTTAAAATTTTAATATATTTTATATATTTACTCTTTTCAAAAAATTTACAAACCTATTATATTTTGACACCTACAAAATATTTTCTACATGTCCCTCACTTACCAATTGATTCGTGACATAATTCGTTGAGTTTGGCATGAATGTCCTCTGTCACATACTTGATATACTTATCAGCGTCCTTACCGATCTCTGAAACATTCTGGAACCTAACTATGAAGTTTACATATGCAGGCAACAAGATTTTCTCTCGAGAAATTCTTATTTCTTCCCTGAGCTGTTCATCAAAAACAAACCAGGAAGACTGTTCCTTGCAAATATAATCAAACATCGTGTTAAACGACTTAAGCTTCTCCTTCAGTGACCTTGCTAAGGCATTAGGGGGCAGTGAGACTGTACTATCCAGGTTCAGAATTCCCAATACCCTCCCCCACGAGCTTCTTTGATAGTGCATATGGAATTGTTGAACTTTTGCAGCGTGTTTTCTGATCCAGTCATCTCCCAAGAGGATTCCTAGTTCACTATCTTTGGCCTTTTGAACAATATACCTCCCATTATTCATCAAGAAAACATAGCACAAAGCAGGGTCCTTGTAAATCTTCGACTTCGCTTCCAAATTGCTCTCTAATAGCTCCATAATCCAATTCATTTCCTCTGATAAAGAAGAAGACGAGTGAGCTCTATCATCAAGCTTTGGGTACTCTTTCAACCCGTATTCGTCAAAAGCCTGCTCCAAGCTCTGCCGTGACCGGCACGCCGCACGGAGGTAGTTCATCACGTAGCGAGTAATCGGGTGAAGACCGCCACCAGGAACCGCAGTCTTTGCGGGATCCCGGCGAACTAAATTCTCCAGTCCCATAAAAATGCCCCTAATCGATTCCCCCAGCCTCTTCCAAATAGTAATCACCTCGTGCCTGAGCGAGATGCTCAACTGATCAGAAAACAGAGCCTCAAATTCGGGAATTAGGTCACGCAGCGTCTCGAACACGTCGAGGATACTGAACAGCCATTCCGGCGACCGGCTCCCGACCGCGACTGCGTTGGCGAAATCCAGCAACTGAATTGCGGACCCGCGGCAAACCTCCATGAAGGTAAAATCCACGACGGAGGCGAATCCGAAGAAAACGCGGTCACAGAGACGCCGCTCGCTGGGGAAGAGGACCTTGAGAGCGACGTTTGAGGCTTTAATCCATTTCTCTATTTCATCTTTCAGGTCCTCCCACGTCATCTTTTCAACGTCCTCTATGCTAAGCTTCATTAACCCTAACCTCGACACGCTCTCCTCCAGGAACTCCCTACGGCAACTGCTGTACACGTTCGAGCACTCCTTACCCAACCCACCGGCCACCATTCGCTTCGCGATCTCGCGGAGTTCGTTGACCTTCCCCGACGGCAGCGCGTCGATGACAATGTCGAAGTCGGTCACCGGCAGCGACTCTGAAATTTTGTCCCTACTGAGAATATTAGCTTTAAGGTATTTGTCTACATGCATGAAAATTGTGCTGATAACGCTCTCACTCTCCTTCTTAAGAGCCTCTATGCAACTCATGAAGCATTCCTTCGTATCATCAATGTTTTCTGGAGGGACACCACCAGCGCCACCCTCTGGAGTTGAAACTACTCGAGAAGCCGTATGTGTTGTCCCTGTTGAAGGCCAAGCCATATCAATGACTGGGTGTGGTTGTGAACTAGCGATAGTTGATTGGGGTGAATTCACTGGAGTAACACTATGACTGACTCCTTGTGGCTGTGAATGCGAACCAATTTCAACCACTACATGATCTTGGTGTTGAAGTCCATGATACCCGCTCCTTGGTTGAGGATCCAAATTGGAACGAAGAAGGATGAGGGAATAACTGAAAGCTCCTCCAACAGTGACTAACCATAATTTTACTTTCATGAGTTGTACAGTCAGAAGTGCACAGAAAAAATAGAGGAGATCAACCTCAAATCCTAACTGACTCAGCCTTGACAAGCCCAAAGACATGATAGCAAATGCAACATAGGAAACCAGACTATATACATCTGGTCTCTGTTTCACATCTTTATCAAGGAAAAAAGAGTATACAGAAGTGATCAGCAAAATAGAAAACGCTGTGTGAGCTTCCAAACAGCGAGAGTTAGAGTACTGCCATGTCTTTGCAAACAAGGTGGAAAGGGAGATTAAGAAACTGAAAACAGTGTAAAGAAAGATCTTCCACCAGCTCCAATCTCCGATTAAATGATTGAAAAAGGAGCTGAAGGCATAGCAGACAAGTCCAACAATAGAGGAACAAAAACACACAAATCTCCATACCTTTGGTTGATGTAGCCAACTCTGAATTTTGAAGAGCATGAGCACTGTGTTGTTTTTTAGGCAAAATTTGCTTTCAGGAACAAAGATGTCAACCACCACCCTTGCCTTTTTTTTTTTTAAGGGGGGTTTTGATCCCTATATTTTTATTTTTTTTTAGAGATTTGAAGGGAAAGAACCGGGTAAGTTCCTTCGGTCTTCTGCTTGTTGACTTAAAACTGGATTCTTCTTTTGCCCGTCCTTCACTTCTTTCAGTTATCTTCCAACTTAATAATTACATAAACTTACCAAACATTCTTGAGCGAAATAATTTTAATCTCAGTCAGATAATATAATAACTGTTCATTCAACTCACTGAACACACTTTAATGTTCCATGAAAGAAACAAAAAAATTCCAAGGAAAAAACAAGTCAAAATCACAGGAAGATGATTTCAAATACATCTTTTCTTTTCCTTAGTAGTTATTCAAAGAGTGATTGGTTCTAGAGTAGCAAAATACTACTCTTATCGGAGGTGCCCAAAGAAAAGGGCAAGTGCATACTCAAATGTGAGACAAAACTTGGAAATTAATCAGCGACCCGCACGGGTCAATGATGGGGTTGTTCGAGGTAGCCTGCATTACTTGGAAATTTTTTTTTATCATATTTTAATTTTTAAGTCAGACAAAACTTGTTTCTGTTATTTTATTTTGTTATTCTTTCACTCTATTCCTTTATTCCTAGTCAGTTCTCTTACTTACATTTAACATTGATTAATTATTACAGGTTTTGTTTAGTAGTTAAGACCATAATTTATTTTTATGTTTTTTTATTCATAAAAAGTTTAACATTACATACTTATATGACTACAGGACAATGATACTATGAGTTGAATCTTAATTTTATATTTCTTTAGTTTGTTGTCCCTATGAGTTGCAACAAAGATTTGAAGCATTAAAACAAGATTACCAACAAAAAGGAAGATGAGTGAGTGAAACAAATTAACAAAATATTTATATTCTAAATCCTCACAAAACTTCTTTTTCCTTTTCTTCAGCCTTCATGCAATTTTTACAAGAAACAAATGGCCAAGGCGATCTTGAACGTTCTGCATTCCATACCTCATGAACTCATAAGCATCCTTGCCAACAACATCGTGAACCATTCCAATAAAGGCTCCATATGCAGGCAACAAAAACTTCTCTATGGATTTTATCAAAACTTCCCTTAACTCATCATCAAAGATTAACCATTCTGACTGAGCTTTGCATATCTCATTGAAGTGCTGGTTGAACAATTTCAACTTCTTTTTCATAGACTCTGTTACCAACTCCCTACTATTTACTTTCAAAAGCTCCAATATCTTCCCCCACGAGCTACTTTGATAGAGTTCAATGTTTTGGTTGATCTTTGACTTGTACCAATCTTGGCCTAAAATCTCTCCATATATATAATCTTCCCCAAATTGCAAAAACGTCAAATTATTTATCATGAAAACATTGGAATCAGATCAATCAAAGTCTTGAACACGTTGGGAATGACATGAACCAGATGGTAAGACCATTGATGATTCTCAGTTGCTAATGTATTCACGAATCTTAACAGACTGATACTCAATTCACTGCAAACCTCACCGAACGAGATATCTGCATTGTAAGACTCGGGAAACACGAAATCACAGAGAATCCTTTGATTGGGAAACAGTATTCTCACGCTTATGTTCAAAGCTTTTATCAAACTCTCTATCTTCTCCGTCTTGTCAAAGTCCTCCACGTTGAGCTCTTCAACTTCCAACCCGAGTTTTGATAAACACCGCTTCAGAAACAACCTCCTACAACTGCTGTACAAACTGCGGCACTCATTCTGAAACATGAGCTTCCCGGTGTAACGAAGTTTGTCGATGAGTTCCGACGGTAACATGTCTTTCACCAAGTTGTCGTCAGCTTGTATTTCCGGCACTGCAATCTGGTCTTCATTCACAACGTTGCCCTTAAGGTATCCACCCACAAGCTTAAAAATTGTGTTGATAACCCTTTCATTCTCCTTTTCAAGATCTTCTATATGACCTTAAAGTGCATCCTGGCAAGAACTCTACGACTATTGCCTCGTTGTAAAGGTGAACCAAGGAGGGTAGGATCAGCTTGAGGAGGAACAGGAACAGAAACATGAACATGGGGTGAATCAGGTGGAGAAACACTACCAGTGCTTACTTGTGATTGTGATTGTGATCGTGGATCAATGGTAATGTCCACTAGATCATATGAGGGTTGAGTATCTAAAGTGGGATGAAGAATGTTGAGGGAATAACTGAAACACGCTCCAACAATGACCAACCATAGTTTAATTTTCATGAGCTGCACTATTAGAACTCCACAGAAAAAATACAGGAGATCAACCTCGAATCCAAAGGGACTCAGAGTCGATAAACCCAAAGACATGATAGCAAATGCAGCACTCGAAACTACGCTATATACATCTGGTTTCCCTTTCACTTTTGTATCAACGAAATAGGAGTACACAGAAGTCATGATCAAAACCAAAAAAGCTGAATTAGCTTTCAAGGAGGAAGAGGTAGGGCGTTCCCTTGTGCTGGTGGACTTAGATAGAAAGAAGATGAAGCAAAGAGTAAAAACAATATAGAGTAATATTTTCCACCATTTCCACTTTCCGAATAGTTGATTGAAAGAGGAGCTGAGAGCGTAACAGAGAAGTCCAACACTACATGAAACAAAACAAAGCAGGATTTGCATTCAGGAAATTCACATGAGAAGACAAATTCTTCATTGTTCAAACCTTGTCTCTACCGGAGATTGATCACTGATAATGTTAGGGTTACTGATATATTAACACCTAAAATCACTTTACAACTACAACTTTCTAATAGTAAAAAATGAATCTGATACCTACATATTTCATTCAGAACTGATTCTGCATAATTGTTCAGAACGCTTGATACTTTTGTAGTTCATTCCACTCTGCATAATAAATCAGAAAGTTTACTCAATTGGTATAACTAAAACTAAAATGACTGAAATTGCATAATAATAATAATTCTGATAGCTTAACAACTACAGTCCAAAGAAAATTATGAAAAAATAAAAATAATTCCAGTTTCAACTTTTCTTTTACTACTCAACAAGATTAATTATTCAAACACGACTTATATTTTCATAGTGAAATAATCTTTTGAAAATTTCCACTAATAAAATTAAATATATTAACTTTTTTATTTTTTAATCAAAATAAAATAACAAAATTTTTTTTTACCTAATTAGAAAGTTTTTCGGAATTTGTCAAAATATTTTTATTAAACTGTCATTTTCCATTTTCATAATATTCCTCGAGAATCACGCTCACAAATAATATCAAAATTATATTTTTTCAAAACTCCTTTCTTATATATTTCTTTAAGAAATTATAGATTTAGATTATTACGTCTTCTTTAATACAAAAATACTTTATTGAAAATAACATTATTCTTATGAATAATCATATTCAATTTCTTTTTTTCAACCGGATCAAAACGACAACAATTTAATTTGTTTCGGTCCGTTCCCAATTTAACCTACTTCAAAAATAAAATTAAAAATAAATACGCATTTTTTAAACTTAAGATATATTGATAAATATAATTTTAAATAAAAAAATTAAAAATAAAATATGTATTTTTTAAAACTTAAGATATATTGACAAAAATAATTTTAAATAAAAAAATTAAAAATAAAATTTTGCATTTTTAAAACTTAATTTATATTAACAAAAATAATTTTAAATAAAAAAATTAAAAATCAAAATATGTATTTTTAAAAAATAAGATATATTAATAAAAATAACTTTAATTTTGGATACAGTAATTTGACAAATAAACAATAATATGTGTACATATTGTAATAAAATATTTTTTCATATTTTTTAATATCATTATTATTTTATAAAATAGATTTATTCGTAAACTTTGCGAATCACAATCTCTCTCATTTTGACCATATAAAAACTTTTCTTTATTATTTTTTTATACATAACACATTCTTTTTCCAAATGTCGTTAACACCTTTAAAGAAATAAATTTTGTTATTTTTATATTTTAAAATAGAAAATTTTAGAGATAGACTAATAGAACATATATAAATAGGTGAATATATATTAGGTTATCTTCTCTCAGTTAGGGTTTTTCATCTTTCTTACTCCATTCATTCGCGATTTTCTCTCTTCTTCTTTATCTAAATTTTCTCCCACATCTTACTGCAAACAATTTGCCGCAAGTCACACCACCACTGCCCCATTGTTTCTCACAAACAGGTGATATCCACAAATTTTATTTATTTTTCTTACTTATGACACATATTATCTTAATTTTGTTTTTTCACTTATCTTCAGTTCTTCTTCTATAATTTTGTACCACTATTTCTAATTAGACATTTTCCTCTTTTTACGACTTCTCTCTATTTTACATTTTAATCCTATGTTGTTATGCTATGTTTGATTTATTTATTTGTAGGTGAGATAGAAGATTAGTGTTTTATTAATTCGGTTTAATTTTATGAGCACTCTTACTCGAGTCCAGATTTTTTATGGTTTCTTTTGATTTTATTTTTGATTGAACATTAAAAATACATTTTAAATATTTTTTAATATATTTTAAAACATAAAAAATGAGTAATAGTCAGTTTAGTACGGAGACACAGTAGAAAATTCAATTTCACACCTTTCTGAATTTTAGATTTCGTTGTTGTTGAGATTCTACAATACGCATATTAAAGTTCAACTTTTCTAATCTCTCCCATGTCCGAATTGTTGCAACTTCTTCCCCTCTTTATAAAGATGCTCAATTACAATTATATCCATTTGATTAAAATGAAAAGAATTGTCATTGATTGAGCTTACTAGTAGTCTAAAATAATTAAATATAATAAATATCGTCTTGCTGAGTATTTTTTATGTACAAAATTTAATCGTACCCAAATTTGTATTTTAACAAAATTTAATTTTATAACTTTTTTTTCAACATAATTTGTAATTTTGTCATTGTGTTGTTAATAATTTGTCATTCATTAATATCAATAATTTTCATTAATATTTTAATGAAGTTATTTAATCATACTATGAAATGTCTTCTTAATTGTGTGAGATTTAATATGTACAATGTCTACTCAATAAACATTACTCTTATGCTTGATGGGCAACAAGAACCAAATGTAAGTGAATCAAATCATAAAAAGTCAAATGATATTCCTATAGATTCAATTCGAGTTGAAAAAGAAAGTTCAACACCAACATCACTTCAAGAAAATTCATTTCAAATAATTACTTTAAAAGACAAAAATAGATAGAAAATGGAAATCTATATGTAATTATTGTGACAAATGTCTTTTGAGTGGGACAAAGAAAGGTACATGACATTTGTGAAACCATTTGAATATATGTAAGTTTCAAATAATACAAGACACCAAACAGACTTTTTAAATACTCATTAAGTAGATAAATAAATTGTAATTGTTAGTAACTATGTGTTTAATCATAAAACAACTAGGCATGTATTTCATAAGATGATAATTCTACGTGAGTATCTAATGTATATGGTTGATCACATACACTTTAAATAATTTTGTGTGGTTGTAAAACCTCTATCTAAGGTAGTTTCCCAATACACTATAAAAAATTATATTATGAAGAATTATAATGAAGAAAAAGGAAAAATATAATTAACGTTGTATGAATTCCAAGCTAAGTTGCAATTACTACATATGTGTGGATTGCTCTTAATCAAAATAAAGGCTCATGACTAATAACAACTCACTTTTTTTATGATTTATGGAGGTTACAAAACCGACTTGTAAAATAATAATACTATATTACTATTTTAATTGTAATATTTATATTAATTTTGTTTTTCTTGACTAAATTATTAAAGTTTGTCTTTTAAATTTAGGTTTATGTATGTGTTTGCTGTCACACTAGTCTAGTTGTTGTTGAGATGTTAGTTCAATGTTTGATTGATTTGAATCTATGTAGAAAGGTTTCTACTTTGAGAGTTGATAATTGCACTACAAATGATGTTGTGATTGAATGTATTTGGATAACATAATAGTTCACTTAGGTATTTTATTTTGGGTGGCCAATTATTTCACCTACGATGTTGTGCACATATATTGAATTTAATGGTAAACGATGATTTGTTTATAATTGCTATTGTCATTGAAAATATTCAAAAAAGTGCTAATTTTTGGAGAACTCTCAAATGAGTATTTCATTTACTAGAAAATTAGTTATTAATTGCAAAACTATGTGGAATTCTACCTTTTTAATGTTTTAAATAGTCATACAATACAAAGATGTACTAGATCCACAATTTATAATGTGACACTCTTATTTTTAGGTACTTCATATCCAACTGCCAACATCTTTCTTTCTAAAGGTATGTCAAATTAAGTTGACTTTGATTTGATGGAATGACTTAACTCTCCCATTTTTTTTTATTCTTTAAATGGGTACACTTATGGTTTTAAAATTTGACAAGTATTGTGATATGTAGGGGTGATGGATAGAGGTATTGTATTCGACCCTTTGTATAAAATTGAAGTGATGAATTATTTCTTCCCTAAGATATATAAAGAGGGATTTGATTGTGAATTTGAAAAGGTGAAGATTATTTGTAAGGATTTGGTAAGAAAGTATGAAATAATTATGAACGATAAGAAGTTAGTTTTTCCACCCCCACTGAAGAAATAATCCAACAGTCAATTTTATTCTAGAGGTCTAACAGAATACCTAAAGCCATCACCCCACTAATCACACCCCAATACTTGTTGTGACATTTTAAAACCTAAGATGTAGTCATTTAATGAATAGTAAAAGTGGGAGAGTTAAGTCATTCCATCAAAGCGAATTTAAATTGACATACCTTTGGAAATAAAATGTTGGCAATTATATATGAAGCAAAAGAAGAGTGTTACATCATAAAATATTTCCAACTTTTGATAAATTCATTTGATGTTTGCCAATCATGTGCATGTACACTAGACAAAGCTTTATATTGACCCTCTCATTGTGATAATTGATAAAATACATTTTTGTATTGTATGGCTACTTGAAACATTAAAAAGGTAGAATTCTACCTACTTTTGCAATCAATAACTAATTTTCTAGTAAATGAAATACTCAATTGAGCACATGTTTCTATAAATTTCTCTTTTAGAGTTGTTCTCCAAAAATTAGCACTTTTTCGAACATTTTATATAGACAAACCATCATTTACAATTAAATTCAATATATGTGCACAACATCGTTGGTGACACAATTGACCACCCAAAATAAAAGGCCTAAATGAAATGTTATGTTATCCAAATACATTCAATCACAGCATCATTTGTAGTGCAATTATCAACTGTCAAAGTAGAAATTTTTCTATATAGATTCAAATCCGTTAAACATTGAACTAACACTTCAACAAGAATTGGACTAGTATGAGGAGCAGACACATACATAAACCTAAATTTAAAAGACAAACATTAATAATTTAGTTAAGACAAAAAATTTAATATAAAGATTACAATTAAAATAGTAGTATAGTGTTATTACCTTACAAGTCGACTTTGTAACCTCTATAAATCATCAATAAAGTGAGTTATTATACTTAGGTAGCCTTTATTTTGACTACTAGCAATTCACATATTAGTTGTAATTGCAACTCAACTTAGAATCCTTGATAATATTAATTTTACTTTCTCTTTTTCTTCAGTAAAATACTCCTTTATAATATATTTTTTTATAGTGTTTCGAGAAACCACCTTGAAGAGAGGTTGTACAATAACACAAAATTTTGTAAAGTCTATGTGATCAACCATTGGCATTGGATATTCATTTAGGATTATCATCTTATGAAGTATATGTCTAGCTGTTTATTGATTAAACACATAATTGTCAACACCAACAATTTCACTATCTACTTTCTGAGCTTTTAAAAATTTCTGCTTGATGTCTCGTGTTGTTGGAAGCTTGTAAGTTTTGAAATGATTTCGCAAATGTGACATACCTTGGGTTGCTGCCCAAGAGACTTTTGTCATAATAATTGCATATGGTTTTCTATTTTCAATCTACCTTTTGTCTCTGAAAGTGATTTCAAACATATAAAATGAATTCTTAAATTGGCAGTTGAAGTTGAACTTTTTGTTGCATTTGGAGTTGAATCTATAAGAACATCATTTTGACTCTTATGATTTGATTCACCTATATTTGGTTCTTGTTTTCTATTATTCAAAAAAATAAAGGTTTATTGATCAGATATTCTACATATTAAATCACACCAAAAAAAATTAAGACATTTTAAGGAATGATTTAATAACTACATACAATAATGATAAAATTGAATGACAAAATGTCACCTATACAGTGAAAAATTACTGTTGAAAAAAAATATAGTTCCATTAAATTTTATATGATAACTAATTTAGGTACGATTAAATTTTGTATATGGATAAGATTCAACAAGATTATATTTAATTATTTCATACTATACAGCAGGAGGTTCAATCAATGATTGTTCCTTTCACCTTAGTAAAATGGTTATTATTGTAATTGAGTATCTTTATAGAAGATGAAGAAGTTACATCAATTCAAGCAACATATTTCATACGTAAGATTTTGACACTCCCCACCTCCTAATCTTTAGTTCTTTTGGTTTATATTTTAGGTTTTAGTTTTAATTATTCTCATATTGGGCGGTGAAAAAGATAGGGAAAAGATTAGAAAAATTAAACATTAATATGTGAATCATAAACCATATCACCAAGCAAAATCTAAAATACAGTAATTTTATCTAAGGGGTGCTTACAAAACTAAATTAAAGTGGACTAATTAAACACTACCTAAATAAACCAAACAGAGCATAACTGGAGATGATTAAATTGTAAAACAAGTCGTAAAAACGAGAAATGATCTAAGTGAAAATAACAGTACAAAATTGTAGCAATAGAAGTAAGTTGAAGGTGGTTGAGAAAATAAAAATAAAATAATATCTGAGATAAAGAAGGAAAAAGAAAATTTTGTAATTAGAACTAAAAGGGGTAGCACATGTTTATAAGAAACGATCACAAGTGTATGAATTTGCGGCGAACTAGTATGAAGTGGACATAAAAAACCTAATTAAGAATATAAAATAACCTAATAAATATTTAAAATAAAATTATAATTTTAAACGATCACAAATATAAATTATAATAATAATAATATACCTATTTGTATCCACCGAATTTCTCTGTTCACATTTATGGATATTTTTGGTATCCTAGACTAAACATTTCTTAATCGTTATGGTCATTACTAAACTAGTTGAAGAGATAAAATAGATCTAAGATATATCATTGAATCAATCATCAGAAGAATTAAGTAAAAGATTAGGATAATGTACCTTGTTAATCATTATCACATCTTGGATCAACAAACTCAGCTACTTAACAAAGAGACAAGAGGAACTTTTCTATTTTATAGTTTAGACCAAATTACACTGTTGAGCACGTGATTCTTTTTAAACAGAAACTAGATGTATGCAGAAATTGTCGATTGATGAGATTCTTTTAACAATGCATAATATAATTTTAGTACTAAATAAGTTTTTGGTACCTATAAAATAATACTCCAAACAAATTTCAAATTGATATCTTCAAAAAATTGAAGATTTCTATTACCTAACATTTAATAAATAAATTGATTTGATTCAATCAATTAGAGTGGTATTTTAAAATTAACTGGACATATTAATATGAAGTGTATCATATGTCAACATATTATTATAAGAATTACATATTAATAATGTCAACTTAAGAATGATAAAGTTATTATTTGGACCAAATAATATTTATAAAATAGTGTCAAAAGTGCACAAAAAATTATGATATTTCAATTTTGAAGTTATCAAAATCTTGTTGAATTCTATAATTTATTGATACTTGAACACCTAAATTTGAAATGCTAAAACTGGTACGCCTAGAAACTCGGGTATTTGGAACATCTTTTTGGTATATAAAGCAAATATTTTAGATAATCCTCAACAGTAAATTGATCTTCTAAATATCCCAAAAGAATGGCCTAACAGGCAAAACAACACACATCGAAAACAAATGAAGTTGCGTGTGTGGCGTAAATTGACGTGCAACAAAACCGCTTGGAAAAGATTATGCAAGCAATCGAAAACAAAACCAAATTGCAAGTAATGTACAACAGCAAGTATGCTTTTAATGATGTATAAGAAATGTTGATTGAGGTACAAGTGTGAGAAAGAGCCTAAGAAACCCCACAAAAAGCTTCCGTTAATTTATTGTCATGACTACAGACATATTTCCGGAGAGTGGCACATCAATGAATAAATAAAGATTTTAATTTACAGCCACAGATCAAGTGCTTTCATCCACATATCCACGGGTCTCTTCAACAACTTTTGTCCACACATTTGCTATTTTCTCATTATACCCCACCTGTTAATTCAGAAAGAGAACCAACAAATTACACTTCTGAATCTAAACGCAGTTAAACCACTCGAACTATTCTTAAAAGCATAGGGAAGTAGAACACTAAAATCTTGTTTATAGCTTCTCAAGCAGGCTGTCACAATTTTAACTTCTCACACGACCGATGACATAAGACACATGTTTGATCCTCTAAAACTAATTCATTGCTTCTTTTGATCTAAATAAACGTGTTCAGAAACTTGCATCATTTATCAATTATCTAGTTTGTTACTCCACCAACATTACATGGAGCACATATGTCAACCAAAAGCAACCATAAGAACAATTTATGTAGGAAGAAACACTCAGAAAAATAGTAAGTGTCTTAAATTGACGTAGAGTGCGGAAATCGTGAAAGGAAAATCCAGTTTCTACTTATGGAGGAATTTAAAAAAAGACAAGTCATACCTGATTAACTACAAAACCTTTCAACATGTTTAAGAAGTCAACCTGCCTCTCTTTATCAATCCTTTCAAGTTCACTCCTATTGTTTTCCTGCATTGGCATCATAATCATCCATTACCCAGATACGCAGACAAAGAACTGAATAAATTCATCATGTAGAAATAAAATAAAATAAAATAAAAAAACAAACATAAAAAATGTTAAAATGAAACTAGACAACCAGTACAACCCAACATTTAAAGCAATGGTATATCCAGACAGCAATTATAAACAATATACTTTCAACAGGACCAAACTAGATAGCATAAAATATAAGCTAGCAAGATGTAGATGATGAGGAAGAAGTAAAATAAATGCGAGAGAAAAGATCAGCATATATAATAAAAGCAACGTTGCAGACAGATCACTATATAAACAGCGCAAACATGAGCATTTGCAAGTAGCATACATAACATAAAACCCATGTACAAAGCACAGAGTTAAAGTTTTTGTATTCAAAAGGCTATTAATTGTGATTCCGAATCACAGGGTTTTAAATATTTTTGTACTCACATAAGCAGTGAATAGATAAAAGTCACATGATTAGTATTAAGAATTTCATGTAAAGGGTTAGAGAAAAGGGAAAAGAAAGGCATCTAAGAATAAGAAACACAACACATGATTGATAAGTGTCGTACGTTACAGCGCCCAAATCAAAATTATTATTTATACTAATTATGTCATGTAGTAACGCTATTAGTAGAAGCCCAAACTCTCTAACAATAACATTGATAATAACCTACTAGTCTGAATATCTTAACACTCTGCATCATGATTTAACTTGTAACAAAAGTCATCTTGCCAAAAGATTTACACATCTAGTAGTACTCGCTTAAACTACAAAGTTTGGCCAAGTCCTGGACAAATAATCAGACCACCATCTCCAACTAAAGTGAACTGCTCTCAACTTCACAATAATCCCCAAACTCTAAGTAAATAATCAGACCACCATCTCCAACTAAATCTCAAAAACACAATGTCCATAATCATCACACCATATCTTTGACAAACTAAATCACATAAAAACTACTTCAAAGCCTCAAACATCCGTTTAGTTCAATGCCAAACAGGCTATGCAAACATGAACAGAAACCAAAAATGATGATTAAAAACACAACAATAACTAAAATGCCAAATAAAGGCAGAACAAAAATTCAGTAACCAAAAAGAATAGAAGCAAAATTTTATTTGGAAAAATGTGAGACCATGGGAACAAAACATTGAAGAGATGAAACAAAACACTAAATAAAAACCTTATAAGATTTGGGACATTCACCTATCACAACACACCAAATTCACAAACACATCAGAAGCACCGGAAGAAGTATGAAAAGTCCAACAGAATAAGCAGTAATAGATAGAAGAAAGGAAAATTCGTTGATGATAATTCAGAGAAAACAGCAAACATAGGACAAGTATCATTTGAAGATACTTAAATCACCTCCGGTCAAGACAAAATGCAAAAATAGGATGGACATTGTTTGAAATAGAAACAGAGGAAAAACAGAGTTCACCAGAAAATTCTTCAAAGACGTAGATAGATGTATAACAGCACCATGCATGCACATTCACCAAAAATTCTTTGGAAGTGGACAACGGCCTATGGCAGTGAGCCAAAAATCCACAGTATACTTATATGGCAGATGGCATAGCAGCTAAGGGCAGAAGCCATGGCAGACAATACACACACACATATAGAAACTGAAAAGTGACAAATATATTAAAAACAACATAAAACTAATAAAACTCATGACATTCATCAAAGTCTCAACTGATTATTTCATTACATAACAATAGGGCAATACTAAAGACACAATTTCACACTACAAAACTAATCCTCATCCGCCCTCCTAACCCAACATAATCATTCTCCTCACCACTATCTTCTCCATATTCTTCAACTATAACCCCAATTTCATCCCTACGGTTGTATCTTTAATGAAGTGCTTGATTATGGCATACGAAATCATGCAATCTTTTAAACTGAAATCCCTTCCTTCTCTTTGGAAAAAAAAAATCATTGAATGTAAAAAACAGCACGGATAGAGAAAAAAAAAACAGAAAAAGAAAAGGAGAGAAAAAGCTCTAGTGGAGACATGTTAAAAAAACAGAGCACAGCTGTGAATAAAGTTTGAAAGAAAAGAAAAGAGGAGGAGGAAATAGAAATGGCAGGAAGAAGAATGAGCAAAAAAGAAACAAGAAAAAATTAGGAAGAAAAAGTGAAATAAAAAAGCCAATTTAATGTGCATCGGAAAAGTTGCTAGAGTAGTCGGTTTGTCAACACAATTAACAAAATAGATGTGGGGAAGGAAAAGGTTTCTCTAGGGTTCTCTTAACTGTGGAAAAAAAACAAAGTTAATGTGTCGCTGGAAAAGTTGTCAGAGTGCAGGTTGCCAGAGTTCAGGTCACCAGAGTAGCTAGGTTCCCCACCACAATTAACAAAACAGATATGGAGAAGGAAAAGGTTTCACTACGGTTCTCTCAAGCATAGACAATAGTTTGAGGGTTGGGCAGATAGGATTTAGGGTTATTAGACCTTTTGGTCTGAAAATGGGTAAACCACAACCCAAATGTCATTTGAAAAAAAAAAAGTTTTTCAGCAATGGGCAACACAAATCACTACAGCAGAAATGATGGGCAGCTTACAGCAGATGGCTGCCAAAACCGCCCCACCATACTATTATGGCACTGCACCGTAACAGCTTTTTAACTACACTCAGAATTTATGAGAATAGATGTTAACTTACAAACTGAGACTGTACAACCAAGTGTGACGAGCTAAATACAATAGAAAAGAGACTCTTCTCAAGGTAGATTTATCTCACTAAGTTATGTCAACTTTCAATACTACCAGTAGAAAACCAAAACCACAAGCAATAAAATTAATAACCTAATGACCATAACATCTTGACGCTTAGAAAATGTTTCGTTGTGGATTGAATTTAATATAAGAGGAGCTCAATCTACAAATTCACAAACATGCTTAGCTCTACAAATAAAACGATCGGAGCCTCTATTCCCCAAAGAAATAATAGAAAAGAATAGCAGATGGCCAAATACAAAAACATTTAAGATAAAGAGAAAAACAAATTGATGAAAATTAATATTAAAAATTCAACTTTGATGGACATAGAAATAGTAACAAAACACAAATCTGATGGATCATATATGTCTGAAGCATATACCATTTTGGAACATAAACTACCATCAAAGCATATAGCTATTTGAAGACAAATGATACCTTGATGCGCTCATATTCTCTGGTTGCAACATTCTTGGCATCTTCAGTCGCTCTTATAGTTTCTTGTAGCTCCTCCAACTTACGAACCCTTGATTTGTCAGCCCCAAAAATTTTAGATGAGGCTGCTTCAAGTTTTTCGGCTCTTGACTGCAAAGCAGACAACTCAGATAGGAGAGTCTGCACCGTCAATAGTGCACTTGAACGCTCCGAAAATGCACTATGAACAGCCAACATTAATCCAAGGTACTCATGAAGTGTATCCTGCTATGCACAAATTAGAAAAACATCAAAATATTTAGTGCGTTGCACTTTATTTAGGAAGAGTGATACAAATTCTTAAAGATTAAAGAAAATAGACTACTCGGTGGAAAATGTATTTTTGAAAGATTAAAATAATTGTGCAATATACCAAATGCTTCACAGTCTGAGCATTTAATTCTCGAAATAATCTGCTAGCCTTGACAGCTGCTGTTGCTAAACCTTTCATGTCAGCAGCCCGTGCCCTCTGAGTGTTCAAGATAGCCTCTTCATTTTCAAATTTTGTTAATTTAATAAATGCCAGCCCTAATTCACCCATTGTCTCTCCCATATCTTGCTGTGCCTTGACAAGTGACTCAGCCTGCATCAAAATTAGCACGTGATTGGAAAATTCATAGTAACCAATAACCACACAGAAGATTCAAAAAACAGTCTGTGACATTGACCTCAACATGAAGGTTTTTGGGCTCACTATACAAAAAACCTTAGTCATAAACTCAGTGAAAGGGTGTAACACAAGTGAAACATCTACACACACACAGCCTAATGATCTGAAATTAAAACCAATTGATTTACAGAAAACATAAAACCCAAATAACACCTGTTGAGATGCACCATTAATCTGCAGCTCAAGCTCATTAATCTTTTCCTTTTTTTCAAGAAACTCCTTATCCTCTTCCACAACCGGAGGCCTAGAACCTCCCCAATCATTGGCCACGGACTGTCTCAACTCCTTGAACAGCCTCATCAAATCCCTGCCTCCTCTCGCAGGCTGCACAACCTCATGCGGCGCAATGACGCTCTCCCCCAACAACTGCTTTGGAAGCTTAGCCGCGCCATCGAGCACCCTCGACGCCACATCGGTCGTCGACGGCAGTGGAAGCCTCCCCTGAACCTGCAAAAACACCCTGAACTCATCGCTCTTCCTGATCACCGGATGCGCCGCCAACCGCCGCAGGTACTTCTCCAGCGCCAACCTCCGCTGTTCCACGAACTCCTGCTTCTGCATCACCTGGCTCTCCACCACGCTCTTATCCGGCCGCGGCGGAATAAAAAACCCGCGGTACGCCTCCGCCAACCGATCCGAAAGGGTGACAACGTCACGGAACCTTCGCCGGACACCGAATTCGGCGCCTGGGGCGCCGAATTCGGGAATGTTCGTCGTCGTGGTGATCAAATAGGTCACGTAACTGTTGCTTCCCGGAACAATCGAATTCGAGGTTTCCTGCTCCTTGACGGGGTTCGAAACGGTTATATTCAAATACTCAGAGCTCGAAGACGGAGATCGAGAGACGGAGAGGGAAAGTGACGGCGACGGAGCGTCGACGCCGTTTGTTTCGCCATCAAAGGACGTGAAAACGGCTTCAGCATAAGAAGGAGGGTCGATGTAAGAGGAAGCGTCGGGGGAGTTAGGGTTTGGAAAGTACTGCGGCGGGGAGAGAAGGGGATCGGAGTCTGCCGGGGTGGAGACAATCGGCGGCGAGAGCGGGTGGTGGTTGGATTCCGAGAAAGTGGTGAAGGCGCTGCGGTAAGCAGAGGAGAAGGTGGATTTTCCGGCGTCGTGTTGGTCGTGGTCGTGGAGCACGAGGTTTTCCATTTGGTCCGGCGGCACCGATAGAGGGTGGTCATCAACGGTGTGGTTCTCGGAGCCCATCATTGTGGTTATGAGAATCGCGACGGAGCTTGCAGTAAATCGGCGAAGCAAGCCCGATGAAGAAGGCGTGAAGAGGTTAGATTAGAGAGAGGTTGAATTTGGGATTGGCATTAGGGATTTGATAGTGTCAGATAGAGTGTGTTGGAGTGTGAGGTGTTGGCTAATGTGCGCTGGGAGGTGATGATTTGGAATGGTGAGGTTGAAGAAGACCATGCAGGGACCATAAGAGTCGCAGAACTAAGGTTGAGAGTCACTCACTGTACCTGAAAATTGAAATCGATGGCAGGTATATTTACGTTGTTCCACACCGAACTCCGTAAAAACCCACTAACAAATTATATTATTGTTCATGTTTAAAACAGCTTTTCAATTAAAAAAAATAGTAAAATTAATAATGGATTGGTAAATTATATTTGAAGTTGATATTATTGTGGGGAAAAATCTCGCATTTGAAGTATTTATATTTTAACACGTAATTCCATTAACATACTTTCCATTTACAGTTAAATTTAAACTTGAAAAAAGCATTATTACTTTTATTTAATATTGAGATTTTATGTGTTTTTTTCCGACAAGAGGGTATCGACGTAAAGACAACCAATGTATTTGTGACACGTAAGTCAGTTAAATAGAAAGAGATTGTTATAACAGAAAAATCCAAAGGAAAAAGAAGTGAGTTGTAAAGAGAAATGAATCTGATGTCATCACCTGTGACACAATGCAATCCCCGTTATGAACTTCTCGTGTTTGTTTATATTTTTTCTGTTTTTATATATTATATGTGTACAATGATAAAATTTATTTATTGAAATTAAAATAAAGATTATAAGTTAAGTTGTTATGATTTTGGTTGTTGTTATTTGAAATATACAATATATAACAGAATTCTAATTTAGATTAGGAATATTTTTCAATTAAGTTTGAATCATACATTCATCATGATTGAGTAATTTAAAAGTGTGTTTTTTTTATAAAAAAAAAAACTAAAATTTTGAAATAAATTTCAAACTTTTTTGTAGTTGAATGGGTTGTTATACTTTGCTCTTTAGTTTGGTGAATGAAGTGGGGAAAAGTCTAAAGTAATCAAGTTAGCTTGTGTTGCCAATTTTATGATAGAATTGGCGAATTCGTTGAAAATAACCATCTATTAAACAAAGTGAAGATGAGGCTGCAGAAAATTTTATAAACTTATTCTGAAGTAAAATTCAATTTAAAAAGAAAAAAAGATACCTAGTAATTATATGTTCAAGATATGTAAACTTAATATAGTGAAATATTTGCTTAATGTTAAGGTGTTATCGTTGGCAATGTGTTTGTTGGCTCTGTGATTACCTCACGACATGTTTGTTTTATAAAAAAAAATACATTTATAAATCTATATGTTTAAATTTACTTTGATCCCATAGTTATCAGAGTTTGCATTTTTGTTTTCGTAAAAAAATTGTAACTTTAAATTTGGTTATGCTTTTTCTTAATATTAAGCAATTAAGCAATTTTAATTTTCTATTAATGTGTATTTAATTACATGTGAAGCTCTTTTTTATAGACTTTGATTCTAATACCATAGTTTTACATTAATTATTTGAATATTTTACTTAATGCCAATATAACATTGGTTGATAATTAATATAGAATATATGTCTCCCTACATCAATCGTAAAGTGTAATTAGGGATATAAAAAAATCCGTACACGTGAGTATCTGTCGATAAAATTCGTAATGGGTAGGAACAAATATTAAAAATAGATATCCGCTACTCGTGAGTATGAGTATTTTTTATACCCGCATGTTAACGGGGCGGATACAGGTATCATAGTATCCGTACCTGTGATACCCGTACCCACTAAACTTTAATTTACAAAAATATCCTCATATATATATATATATATATATATATATATATATATATATATATATATATATATATATATATATATATATATATATATATATATATATATATATATTAGTAAAAAACATTATGAGTCCTTATTCAGTAATGATGGTCAGATTCTTTCCTAGATTACTTCTATATACTATGGAGACATTGATGTATCTCTAAGATTGGTTGTGAACCAACACGGAAGGTAATGAAATTAACACTTTTACTTAGATATTTTAATTAAGTGATTGTTAGAAAATTTTAATGAACTTCTTATGTTTTCAGGCTCTTCTAGATTAAAATTGGACAACAAGAAACTTTATACAATGTTGATGAAGTTAGTAATTTCTCTAATATTTCATTCAAAAATAAACTACAATATAAATTGTTAGTGATTTTTTATTTGTTTGTTTTCCAGAAATCAATCGGAGAGAGTGAACTTGTTGATCCACTTTCTCTTATTTATATTGTAGTTCATTCAAAAATAAATTACAATATAAATTATCAATGATTTTTTATTTGTTTGTTTTTCAGAAATCAATCGAAGAAAGTGGACTTGTTGATCCAAGCACTAATTATGTTTTTTTTTTAAATATTTTTGTAAATACTCGCGGATACCTGTGAATACCATTGGATATGAAAAAAATAGGCAAGTATCTGCATAACGGATACCCGACGACGAATATGGATATGGATATGGGACGAATATTTATTCAGCGGATAAGGTACGGGTACTGGGAAGCTACTACCCGTACTCTACCCACCCCGTTGACATCTCTAAGTGTAATCATTTTAAAATATATCAAATCCTATCATTGAGACAATTTTGAGTTTTTTTACGTAAAAAAAAATAATTTTAAAATTTTTTCACCGTATAGATAATTATATTCGCGAAAGTTGGTATCTAAACTAATAAGAATATTAACAACAATTAAACTCTTTAATTTTGCAACAACAAAAAATCATGAAAATTGTTTAGATATGAAAATATAAATAGTGAGAATTTGAAGAAACACAAAGTTATAAATTAGAGTGGCCAAACTAGATTCAAATAGAACTAAACAGAGATTAAGATATAAAAGATTAAAATTAAAGGTTTAATTACTCGAATGATACCCACTTTAATAGTGTGTGTCAATTTGGTATCGCGGTTAAAAAAATGTCAATTACGTCCTCACTTTCAAAGAGTGTCTCAATTAGGTCATTTTTAGAAAAAAAATAATAATAATAATTAATGTTGTCAATGGTGTGCCACATGTCACTTTCCATTTTTTTTTGAAAAAAAAAAATTGCCACGTGTTAAGTTCCTGTTGTGACACGTGGCAGGATAATGTCACATGTGTCAAATGTCATTGTACTTATTTCAATCTAGTCCCCCACTTTTGTGTTCTTTATTCAATTTTGTTCCAATTTTTTTTAATAATTGAAATATATTTTTGTAATCTGTTTTTCATAAGATTAAAACTAATTAAGTATAACTATTTTTACAAAATTAAGTACTGATATTTATATTAAAATTTAATAGTTAAAGAATACATTACAAAATATGAGTTAATAATATACAATATGATATGTTAAAAAGTCATTTTTAATAAAAGAATATTAGTATAACATTTATACAAATAATAGATTTGGTCTTAAATTGGAGGGAGATAATATTGCTCTATTTTGAAAAGGAAAAAATGGGTGACTATATTGCTCTATTAGTATAACATTTTTTTTACCGCTAAATTTTACTATAAATATCAGTACTTAATTTTGTAAAATTATTTATACTTAATTAGTTTTAATCTTATACAAAATGAATTAAAAAATATACTTCAATTATTTAAAAAAATTGGGACAAAATTGAATGAAAACACAAAAATGGGAACTACATTGAAGAGATATATATGGAGATTAAATCGAAATCAGAGCAATGACATTTGGCACACATGACACTGATATTGCCACGTGTCACATGAGGGACTTGACACGTGACAACAACAAAAATTTGCAAAAAAAAAAATTAAATTTAAAAAAAAAAGAACCAGAGAATGACATATGGCACACTGTTAACAGTTTTTTGTCTGTAAAGAACTTAATTAAAGTAATTTTCAAAAATAGGGACACAATTGACATTTTTTTTATGAACGGATACCAAATCAACACGATCCTACTAAAGTGGGTATTATCCAAGTAATTAAATTAAAATTAAACTATGATTAAAATATGGATTTAATGAGTTAAACCCTCTAAAAAATCTTATAGAAAACGGTGTATTGGTTTGAAGTTTGATAGCTGATTTTGTTTTGATAGCATGAGCTTTTTTTGTTTTTGGGATTAAACATTGTTCTTATTATTGATGGTATGTCGGTGGGCGATTGAAAAGGATAAAGTGTTTTATGTTTGTGGAGGTTTTCTCTCTCTCTTTTTTTTTTCATTGATTTATGCCTTATGGTTGGAATCAACTCAATAATAGAAACTTCAGTTATATTAAACTGGTGTGAAACTTAGATTCTAGATTTTTTTACAATATTAAAGTTTAGAGGTTGGTTCAAAAGTTTCTGAACTAAGTTTTAGTTTTGAAGATTTCTTAAGTATTATCTTGCCTTTAGATAAGATTAGAGATGGAATAAACTTAGTCTATGCCCATTTTGCTATGGATTTGTAGCTTTCTGTTAATATGCTTAGTTCTCGTTTCTTGAAGCCGCTCCGTCGTCTTCATTCACCATACCAAACCTTCATCAATCTTTCAAATCCAGCCACTGATTCATTATTATAGTAAAGGAAGCAATGTGCATTGGAGGAATCACAAATACAAAGGTATGGAATAGTGACTTATCCTATTACACAAAAGGCCCAAACAAAAAAGGAAAATGGGCCAAACAGATATGAAAGCCCAATACATCCCCACTTAGGATATATTGGGTAACCGACCAGCTTGTAACACTTTTCTTTGGTATGGCCAAGAGATTCACAATAACTACACTTAGGACGTTTTAACACTAGAATTAGCAAATTGGGTAACAAGAGTTTTCGTATTAGAGGTTGAAAGATTTGATAAACTATTTCATGTTGTACCTCTTCCTAGAGAATTATGGAAAAAATGTTTTATATATAAAATATGTATATATAAAATTAACATGCTCGTCTATAATTATACATATACTTTTTACTAAATATAACTTTAAACTAATTCAAGTCAATGAAAAATCAATACTATTAACTTTATCATGCAAATAATATATAGGTGTATTCATGCATTGGTTTAGGCCATTTTTATTCATTTGTGCATTATTGGACTAATTTCATCATGCATTATCTAGTTTCGGATCATACATTTGGATTTGTGCATTGTTTGTGTAAACAGGTGTGAAAGGAGCAAGTTGACACAAAACAACATGTTCCACAAGTGCTCGGTGGAGTTTTCCTCAACTTGTGGATTTGGCTTCAAAAATGCGAGATTCAAAACAGCGTGTTCCACAGGTGCCTGGTGGATTTTTCTACAACCTGTGGAGTTTGCTTTAGAATATCAAGCACAAAAAAACAGCACGTTCCATAGGTGGCATGTGAATTTTTCCACAACCTGTGGATTTTTCAGCAAGAAATCTAAAGATAACGTGGACTAACAAAAATTTAAAAGGAAAAAGAAAATAAAAGAAAGAGAAAGAGGGGGAAACGATTAGAGGAGAGAGAAAATCACCTCAACAAAGGGAGAGAATGTGAAAAATATAAAAGGAGAGGAACGTTCACGAAGAAATTGCTTCTTCTTCCTCAATTTCGTCATTTGCTTGTGCCAACATTTTTAGTTTTTCTTTTTCATTATGCAAAACTAATTTCCATTTTTGTTAGAGGATTGATGTAAGACTTTGGATTATAGGTTTACTTCTTACATTTGATGTTCTGTTAATGTTCTTCATCTCAGTGCTCTGTTTATGGTTTATTGCTTATTCTATGACCGATATCACAATTGGGAAATTGGGGATTGCTTGCAATTATAAATAAGACATGTTACGTTATGTCATAATTGGAAAATTAGGCATACTTAATTAGTTTGCAATAGAGATGATTATTGATTTTTTATTATTCTATTGAATTTTTGTAAACTGACCTAAGGAATTAGGGGTTCGAATTCAATGAATAGATTTTATCTACTAAGGGATTAGGGTAAAACAACTCTAAATAATCTCAAGTGGATGATTACATTGCTTGCATCAATTGAAAAGGAATAGAATTCTATAAGAAGGAGTACGAAATCAATCATCTAACAGTTCTTATATTGATTAAAGTTTTTGTTATATTTTTATGCTTGTAATTTTACTAAATCTCATTTGCTCAAAATTACGTAATCCAGGAATCTAGTATTCAGCGAATAAATATGAGAGGACGATAATTTATTACTACGTTAACGGGGGTTCACTTGCCAAACGTTATTAGATACCCGCACAAATATGGGGATAGGTACGAGACGAATATTTATCCAATGAGTAGGGTACTAGGGAGCTATTATCCGTACCCTACCTATCCCGTTGTGATCACACAATTGAATAACTCTTTTAAAGCTTTATATTGTTTGATGTGAAATTTTTTTGGCTCAAACCCTATAGATATAAAATCTCAAACCAAGTTTACTCCATCAATTAGCCTTTTACTCCATCAATTAGCTTGACAATTCACTTTTTTAAAATAGAAGTTAAAATAAAGAATAATTTAAAAAATTATTTGTATTAAATTTGTTTTTCTTTATATAATATATATTCAACTACTTTGATTACTCTTTAAATTATATTTTTATCATCTGTGAAAACATATTTAATACTTCGTTTATTGTGTTTTTGAGCATTTGCTAACAATTAGATCTTCTTATCTCCTTAAAAATTACATACAATACTTTCTCTTTATTACAAAAAGGATTTTAAAAATATTTTAGAACACAATTCAACCTTTTCTTAGTTTTTTATCATCTACATGTTTATCTGCTCGCTCGTCTAATTGAATGATGACTTGTCGGGAAAAAAATTACATGTACACTTTTTAACATCTAATATTATCTTTTTACTTTTCTAATTGATTTATCTACAATTATATTATATCTTAAATAAAAACATATCGTCACCTATGCCAAAGTCGAATTAGTCAATTAGGCTTAAGTCATAAATTAGTCTAGGTGTAACAAATATGTATCTAATAATAGAACATGTTTCCTTAAAAAGTGTATTCATTTATTAGTAGTGGCAAAACAAGTCAGTCTGATCCGCCTATAACTTGCAAAAAATGAGTTGGGTCGGACTGACCTGCCATCAACAAACAAATTAGATATTGTAACTCGTCCGGTCTCAGGACGGGTTGGTCTCTCACTTTATTTTTAATTTTTTTTTAACTTTTTAAAAAATTTTGTTGGTAAATTTTTTTATATATATAAATTTTATTTATATAATATAAAAAATATTATTTTTTAATTATTTTTAATTTTAAACATAAAAATAAGAGTTAATGGACCATGACAGGTTAGCCCGTCTTTGGCCCACCAAACTGACAAACTAGGTTGGTCAGACTACAGCGGGTTAACGGGTTATAAAATTCAACCCGGTCCGTATTTCTTTAACGGGCTAGCGGGGGTCTTGTCCGCTTTGACATCCCTACCATTTGTATATACGTTTAAATGAGTCCACCGTCTATAGATTTTTATTTTTTTTCAATGATTATGTTGCGTTAATCTCGCTTTATATGCTTTGATTGCTCATCTTAATTTTTCTTACAATTAGTCTTACCCATATCAATTCTGCTATTTGGAGCTCCTCCAGTATTTAAAGACCGAATATTATCCATTCATAACGAGTTGGATCATCAACTAAATAACACGCACTTCACTACCAAAAACAACAAAAAAACATAAACAACTCCAAGTCAACGATCCCTCGTAACATAAACTTCAAGAAGAAAAAAAATCATTTCGAGATCTCAAATTATACTTCACCACTAACAAGAAGAATTATTTTCAGATCTCAACACTTAATTTTGGTTAAGGGTTGTAGCATTACATTGTGCCTTCTCTCATAAGCATAACACTCTAGATCATATAATTTTTTATGCTAAAGTAATCTATATCGGAAACTTTATTCAACGAATGTGGATTTTATACGACAAACTGCTCCTCCCACACTTCTTTTTCAAAGGATCCAGGTTCCTTTCATTTTGATGGATGTTGTTTGATTTATCCACTTGACCCTTTGGAGCAAAAGCTATCAAATTTGCAGCACCCAATCTTGTGATTGGTCCTTATCTCTTATATTCAACAGGAACATGAATATTAATGGCAAGAAGCTTTTGAAATTCAGGGGTTGACATTAGTGTTATGTTGCTGCAATTTGACAAGGAATATTGAGTCTTAAGCACCAACGAAAACAAAGCTAATGTATAGCTTTTACATGGTTTTATTAACACGTGGTACTCTGAAAATGGTTATGGTTAGAACTTAACAGATAAACAATTCATGGAATCGTTCCAAAGTCAGGTGGCAGTCTACCTAATACATGAAAATAGGGTGGCCAATCAATACACTAACGACATTGCAGGTACCCTTTGCAAAGGAAATATCCAAAGTAAACGTATCAAACCTGCTTCATTTAATATACTACTGTTACACAGCTTGTGTAAAAGTGGTGTTGTTATTATATAAATTTGTACTATGATTGATGATTATGCAGTTTATACAATTAATGTTCCCTTGGTTACTGTCATTGAGTCCATTTGATAGTTATGTTCAGGTTAGATAATGAACAGTGAGTGAAGATGTTAAATCCATTTTTTCTTTGGATTAACAAATGCCACTATCATATTGCTCAGAAAGCTAATGAAAAAACACTGTTTCAGCTAATAACTTTGGTAGTCAACTAAACACTGAACAACTACTCTTTGCACTACCGAACCAAACCAAAATTCAACCTGTCTTTAACTGCTCAGTATTTTATTTGCTTTTCTGTCATGTCTTCCTCCGACTTGAGAACGTACTCCTATGTTTCAGTGTGAGAACATAACAAATAAACTTAGGAAAATGCATGGTTGTGTGGACCATGTTGACGTTTGAATTGTTCAACAGACTATCTGATTTCCCAAACCTTTTCCTTTTGGGTACGAATTTAACTGACTTTATTAACAGTGTATGATAAGGACCAATTTACCAATTGGAATTTCTCAAATATCACTGATTTTAGAGTGTGTTTCTTTCTTTGAAAACATGATGCTGCTAATTTTTTGTACATTAGAGGTTAACATAGTTTGAGTTACATTCATGACTGTGGTCTCATTCTTACCTTTTCAGACATGGAAAAAAATTTGAGTTTTTACTTCTTTCCCATCAAAAACTTCATTCCTTTCATTGTTCTCAGACAAGTTTAGTAAGAGCTGGGTAATGATTAGTAGTTATCTTGGCAAGTACTATATGAAGGTGATTTGCTAATTCTGCAGTATATTATAAGTGATATATCTAAACCACAGAATCTAGCATTTGTTCCACAGTTGATTGCGCTAGTGGGTGCACCAAATCCTCTGTGGTTAGACTAACAATCTTAAATTATTTAGTACACTGTTAACTCATTAAATAAAGGCCAAAACAGTTCTCTTTTAAAGTTACAATCAAAGGTTTAATCATTCTATAAATAGCTGCACCTTAGACCAAATGTCACATAACTCAAGTAATTACATTTGACAAATTCTTTGGCACCAATGAAGACTATCCACTTCCCTGGCAAGCAATGCTACTCTTGGTTCTTACTTGGTCTACTCTCTATCATTGCTTCCCTTGCTTCAGCTGCAGAGAATCACTACCATGAGTTTGTTGTAAGTGTTTTCCATTCAATGTAATGATCATGCACCAGTTCTTAGTTTTACTAACTTCAATGTTTGATTGAAAAAGATTCAAACTACGCCAGTGAAGAGGCTGTGCAGAACCCATAATGTGCTCACTGTGAATGGGCAGTTTCCTGGCCCAACTGTGGAAGCAAGAGATGGAGATTCTCTTGCAATCAAAGTAGTAAATGCTGGACCATATAACATCTCCATCCATTGGTAAATAGCATCATCATTTATCCCCACATAAAAGACATGTTTTTTATTTTACCCTTCAAACAGAACAAGTAACCCTTAATTCATTATGCTAATGATACAATCATGAAAAATGAAATGCTTCATGCTGACAATGTTATGTATACTTTGCATCAGGCATGGGTTAAGGATGTTGAGAAATCCATGGGCAGATGGTCCTAGTTATGTGACTCAGTGTCCCATTCAACCAGGGGGGAGTTACACATACCGTTTTACAATCCAAAACCAAGAGGGAACCCTATGGTGGCATGCTCACACTGGTTTCCTAAGAGCTACTGTATATGGAGCTCTCATCATATATCCAAAATTGGGTTCTCCTTATCCATTCTCCATGCCTAAGAAAGAATTTCCCCTCCTTCTTGGTACTTTATCCTTTTCAATTCACTTCTATAATTTACCTCTGCACCATAATAAAACGTTTCTTCCACTGCAAAACATGCTGAAGTCTTCATTTCTCTGAAACAATGACAGAACCATAACCAATTGTATTATGATAATGCACAGGGGAATGGTTTGACAGGGATCCAATGGCTCTCTTAAGGCAGGCACAATTCACAGGAGCACCTCCTAATGTATCTGTTGCATACACAATCAATGGTCAACCTGGAGATCTCTACAGATGTTCAAGTCAAGGTTTGGAATTATTATACAGATTTCCATTCTCTAGTGATTCACACATGGCTAAAATATAGAACAAACATGCAATGCAGAAACTGTACGTGTACCAGTAGATGCTGGTGAGACAATTCTCTTGAGAATCATCAACAGTGCACTCAATCAAGAACTGTTCTTTTCAATTGCCAACCACAGAATGACTGTGGTTGCTACTGATGCTGCGTACACCAAGCCTTTCACCACCAATGTCCTCATGATTGGTCCTGGCCAGACAATCAACGTCCTTGTGACCGCTGATCAAACACCTGGAAGGTACTACATGGCTGCACGTGCATATCAAACAGCCATGAATGCTGCATTTGACAACACCACCACCACTGCAATCCTCGAATACAAATCTGTTAGCTGCGGCAAAAGAAACGGACAGGTTCAAAGACCAATACTCCCAGTTTTGCCAGCTTTCAATGACACAGCCACTGCAACTGCATACACAGCAGGGATCAGAGGCCTTTCCAAGATCAATGTCTTCACAAGAGTTGATGTTAGCCTATATTTCGTAGTTGGGTTGGGGTTAATCAACTGCACAAACCCTAATAGTCCAAGGTGCCAAGGACCAAATGGAACCCGTTTCGCAGCCAGCATAAACAATAATTCCTTTGTTCTTCCATCCACCACATCCCTTATGCAAGCCTATTATCAAGGTATTCCTGGTGTTTTCACCACAGACTTTCCTCCGGTTCCTCCTCTGCAATTCAACTACACCGGCAATGTACCCCGGGGGCTATGGACCCCTGTAAAAGGAACTAAGCTCTTCAAGGTGAAGTATGGTTCACATCTGCAAATTGTTCTGCAGGACACAAGCATAGTAACAACTGAGGACCACCCTATGCATGTTCATGGATTCCACTTCTTTGTAGTTGGTTCAGGCTTTGGCAACTTCAACCCAGCAACAGATCCTGCAAGGTTTAACCTCGTAGACCCACCTGTGAGGAACACCATTGGAACACCACCAGGAGGATGGGTGGCCATTCGTTTTGTGGCTGATAATCCAGGTAACAACAACATATTTACTCCTATAAACAAACTCAATCTTCAGATTTTGCACTAGGACAAAACTTACACTTACACATATTATCAAGCATCTAATGTGAACTGCAAACTAACCAATTATTCGGTTTTTTTCCTTATTGCAAATCAGGAATTTGGTTCTTGCATTGTCACATAGACTCACATCTGAATTGGGGTCTGGCAACTGCACTGCTGGTAGAAAATGGAGTTGGTCCATCACAGTCAGTGATTCCTCCACCACCAGATCTTCCCCAGTGTTAGATGAAAAAACATCATTGGTCACAATTTTTATGTTCCTCAATTATTATTGGCTTGTTGTTTCACCAGGTTTCTTTAGACAGTATTTGTTCTGTGGTGTTTCAAGGCCCAGAATTGGACCATGCTCAATTGAGCAGCTATGTTTGTGTTTTTCTTCATTGGGTGCAATTGCTTGCGCTTCTTCAACAAAAATGGCTTAAGATGTTATTAGTATTGATCATACCCTCCAAAATGCTTTCAATAACTAAAATCTTCCGATGTTTGTTAAAGCAAAAATAATAGTATAATTAAACAAACACCCAGAAACAATTCACTAAACAAAGTTGAAAGCAGAAGAAAGATGTTGGATTTGTTACCTGTAATTTTTAGAAAACTTCAAAGCGAAAATTATAGGCAACAACTATACCAGAAAGTCAAAACAATATTTTTTTTTTCATAAAAGAAGTAGATCTTAAATCCATTTGGTCTTTCAATAATATACAATTTTGGTTCCAGAACTTTTTTTTTTACAAACTTATGAAATTTGTGTTATGATGATTTACATTATTATCTTAATTTATGATTATTTAATTAATATTTAAAATAACAAAAGAATAAATATGGATATATTTGCTATTTATATGTAGATAACATATAAGTTTCATATTTATTGAATATGAGTATAAAAATAAAGATGAATTTTTGTTTTAAAAGTGTGATATTTAGATGCACATTGTTGTTATCTTTACTTATACATTCTTTTAAATATATCTATGAAATTCTTAATCTGATATATGATTTTATTCTATTGTTCAAATTGTCGATTTAAATTACTTTACGTATTATTTAGAAAATATATAAATTTCGAGAATTAATCAGGAGCTATTTATATGATGGGTATTGCTATATTGTTATTAAAGTTTTAATTATTACTAAAAAGATATTTTATTCTTCTGAAACCAATAAAGGTTTATGAAGATGTTTCAGAAAGGTAAAGATTATAATTTATCCTTCAAAATACTATTTTTAAAATAAAAAATAATAAATCTTAATTGTTTGTTCTTGATTTGGTCTTGAAACAAGAATTATGGGCTTTGTGGTGACTGTTCTTTTGGACTCAAAACTCTTGCACTTCCTTTTATAGATTTTCTAGACTTATTTTTATTTTTTTATTGAATTTGGATTTTCTGATTTTTTATATTGTTTCTCTCCTATGTCTTAAAGATATTTTAGTTTTGATATTTTAAAATATGTTAAAATTTTCTTTAATATATAAAAATTAATATATTTTGGTGGTATCATAGAGATCCAACATTAAAAATTCAGATAATTTAGATTTACTTTTTCTCTGTATAGTTTGAAGAATGTCAAGAAGATATTTTTCTTTTATTAATTCAGTTTACTGGAATATAAAATTCAACTAATTAATTTAATAAAAGAAATATATATAAATTTTATTTAGTAATATTGAATTCAGTTATATGTATTTTTTCATTACCTTTTATTTATTTTGTCAAAATTACCATCAGTTTTAGTTCTCTTAATATTTGTATCATTAATATATTTATTTTTTAATATGTATTGGTTGTGCATGTGAATAGTCAAAGTACGGTTTCAAAGATATTATTCTCTGAACTCAAATTTAGGTAAAATCAATCTACTTTTGCACTAATTAAGAAAGTTAATTTATACTAATCATATTTTAAAAGAAAATACTTTTTTTCTAAAATATCTTACGTTGAAACTTGCTACTGGGAATAAAAATCGTTTAAAATATAATCTGTAATAATTGAACTGGAATTTTGGGATGATATGATTAATTAGGAAATAAGTAGTTAACTATTTTTTATATATACATTTGAGTCCATAGCTGTTGTTGTTTTGTTGTTTATATCGAAAATAAGTATGCATACAAGACTTCGACTTCTATGGAGTGTATAACATGAATGTATTCTATTTATTATTTTGAATTCAGAAAAATATCCATAATTAAAAAGTATTTTTGCGAAAAAAAAAAGACATGAATGAGTCTTTTAGAAAAGAAAATTCAAACATCATTTTAGAAAAGAAATGCATTTCGGAAAAAGCTTAGTGAAACACAAATTACATCCTAAAAAGAGTTTTTTAATTATTATTTTTTTGTTAAAATATCTTTTTCGTCCCAATTTTCGTCAAGTTTTGTCAAATAAGTCCTAATTTTTGTTTTGTGTTTAAATTGCTCACAATTTTCGTCAATTTTGTTCAATTGGGTCCTTTTTTGCTAACACTGTTTAAATCATTAACGACTATGAATAGTGACTGTCATGTGTCACTTCGTGATTTTTTAAAATTTTTTTTTTATTTTTTTTATTTTTGTTTTAATTTTTTTTTAAATATCCACGTGTCAATCCAATAGTGTGTCATGTGTCAAAGTCAATGTTTTATATTCAATTTGGTCCCTATATTTGTTATTTTTGTTCAATTTAGTCTCAATTTTGTTTAAAATTAACCAATTTTGTTCCTATCGAAGATGTGACCAAATTTAATTTTTATATCAAAGTTATAATGATGTGAATTTTAATATATTATATAAAAATATTTAATAAAAAAATGTGAATTTTAATATAAAAATTAAATTTGGTTTCAATTTAGAGAGGAACCAAATTAGTTCATATTAACAAAAATTGTGAATAAATTGAACAAAAATAACAAATATAGGACCAAATTAAATATAGAACATTAACTTTGACACATGACACGCTGCTAAGTTGACATGTGGACATTTAAAAATAATTAAAAAAAAATTAAAAAATTTTAAAAAAAATTCAAAATAAATAATAATTCAAAAAATTCAAAAAAATCACGAAGTGACACGTAGCAGTCACTGTTCATAGCCGTTAATGATTTAAACGGAGTTAGCATAAAAGAAACCAATTGAAAAAAATTGACAAAAATTTAGACCTATTTAAACATAAAACAAAAAATTAGAATTTATTTCACAAAATTTGACAAAAATTATAACAAAAAAAACTATTTTTTTCACATTTTTTCTTCTCATTCTTTTCCGGTTGTGTTTTTTCACTCCGCTTCCTCCTTTGCAGTAACGATGATGATTGTGGTGGAGACAACGGAAATGATAGTGTGGTGCAGTAATAAAGGGTGTTTAAGTGTTGTCCTTTTATTGTGTGGATGTAATTAGTAATTGTGGGGTGTTGGAAGCAATAGCGTAATAAGGTACTATGGACACCAAAACACTTAACTAGATTGAGCGAAACATGCGTTGCCTTTAGTAGTAGTACATCAAACTAACAAAAATATAGATGGGGTAATAACAGGAATATAATCAAGGTTAAAATACCTTTTTTCTATCCTAATTTTTTTTGTCAAATTTTGTTAAATAAGTTCTAATTTTGTTTTTATGTTCAAATTGATCTTAATTTTTGTCAATTTTGTTTAATTTGATTTTTTTTTCTAAGGGTTAAATATGTTTTTGATCCCTTAAGTTTCAGCGAAATTTGGAATTAATCCCTCATCAAAACTTTATACCAATTTAGTCCTTCATCTTTCAAAATGCGTGAATTTAATCCTTTTAACCAAATTTTGTTAAGTTTATCTGACGTTTCAAGCGCATTTCATGATAGTATTTAAATTATTTACATTGTTTGACACATGTTTGCTTCAATGTTAACTTAAATACTATTATGAAATGTGCTTGAAACGTCAGATAAACTTAACAAAATTTGGATAAAATGACTAAATTCACGCATTTTGAAAGATGAATGACTAAATTGGTATAAAGTTTTGATGAGGGACTAATTCCAAAATTCACGGAAACTTAAGGGACCAAAAACATATTTAACATTTTTTCTAATAACGTTTAAATCATTAATAACCCTGAACAAGTGACTGACATATCTCACTTCGTGGTTTTTTTTTTATTTTTTTTAAATATACACATGACAACCCATCAATGTGTCACATGTCAATGCAACAACATGTTATGTGTCAAAGTCAATGTTTTATATTCAATCTGGTCCCTAAATTTTTTATTTTTGTTCAATTTAATCACAATTTTGTTTAAAATTGACCAATAGATGAGACCAAATTTAATTTTTATATAAAAGTTATAATGATCTGAATTTTAATATATCATATAAAAACATTTAATAAAAAAATGTGAATTTTAATATAAAAATTAAATTTGGTTTCAATTTGGAGTGGGACAAAATTGGTTCATGTTAACAAAAATTAGGGGTGATCATGGATTGGATTTTTAATGATCCAATTCACATCCATTTTAGATCCAAATAATTGGATTAGATTTTCGATCCAAATCCATTTTTTCAAAAAAAGTAGATTGAATTTTTTTAAAATCCAGATCCAAATATTTAGATCAAGTTTAAATCTAGATCTAAATATTTGGATCAAGTTCAAAATCCAAAATCCATTTTTCATAAAATAAATTCAAATTATTTTTTTTTAAACTTGTGTCCATAAGGCTGACACCATAGAATTTGGCAAATTTTTTGTCGAGGCCAACGAGGTCAAATTTCAGGATGGGATGAACTTGGATGACTTTCGAACGAATTTGGGCTGAGGTCGACTTGAGAAAATTTCATTCGAGATTGACTTGACTGGATTCGACTAAATTTCGGCCAGGGTTGATTTTGCCTAATACTACCAAATTTTGGCCAGAGCTGACTTGGCCAAATATGGCCACATTTTGGCTAGGGACTGATCAGTCAAATTTTGGTCAGGGTTGACTCCAATAAATTCGTCGGTCGGGATCGACTTGACTGAACATGGCCAATTTTCGATCACAGTCGACTAAGTTGAATATAGTCAAATTTCGTTCGGGACTTACTCGACCGAATATTGCTAAATTTGGGCTAGTGCCGACTCGACCAAATTTTGGTCATGACCAACTCGACTGAATTTGGCCAAATTTAGGTCAGGACCGACTCGCCTAAATGTGACCAAATTTTGATCGTAATCGACTCTGCCGAATACGACCAAATTCAGGCCAGGACCAACTCAGTCAAATTTTGGTTGAGGCCAACACGACCGAATTTTGACCGGAGCCGACTCGACTGAATTCGGATGAATTTCGATCGTTGCCAACTCAGTTGAATACGACCAAATTTTGATCGTGACCAACTCATTTGAATACAGCCAAATTTCATCTTAGGCCGTCTCAGCCGAATACGACCAAATTTGGACCAGGGCCAACTCGGCCAAATCTCAATCGGGGCCAACTTGATTGAATTCGACCGAATTTTGACTGGAACAAACTAGGCTAAATACAGCCAAATTTTGGTCGCGGTTGTCTCGGCCGAATACGGTCAAATTTTGTCTAGGTCGACTCAGCCCAATGTAGTCAAATTTGGGTCGGGGTGAACTCAACCGAATACTTCCAAATTTTGTCCAGGACCGGCTGGGCCAAATTTCGATCGGGACCGACTTGACAGAATTTGGCCTAATTCAGCCAAATTTTGTATAGGGTCACGCCAACTCAATCAAATACGACTAAATTTAGGCTAGTCCGTCGCAACCTTTAGCCTAACCTAACCAAAAATATAAACTGAAAATTTGGATTGAATATTTTGGATTATCCATTTTGAAAATCTAGATTTAGAGTATGGATATATAAAATGTAGATCAGATTGATATCTAAATCCAATAAAATGGATTTGATTTTTAATAAAATGAATATTAAATGGATTGGATCATAGCAAAAATGGATTGGATCATGAAAAATAGATTTTTTGTCCATCCTTAGTTTAACTTTTCAGATCATCCTCTGCTTTCCTCCGCTCATTTAAGAGTTCAATAAATATAAATTATTGTTGTTATCCTCATAATTTTTATTTTTATGTGTTAAATAAACATTAATTATTACTTTTAGTCTCATATTTTTATTCTTTCAATTTTATATGTATTTAATCTCTTTTTATTAATACATTTTCTTATAAGAGTATAATTTAAATTTGTTAGTAAAAATTTATGGATACATTAACAATTCTTTTATTAAACTTCTAAAATTTCAATTAAATTATAAGCTTTAAAGTTTATGAATATAAATTTCATGGTTTAGTGTTTACAGACATCTCACCTCTCACGTCTCACGTCTCTCGTCCCACGTCTCACGTCCCACATCCCACGTCTCACGTCTCACGTCCCACGTCCCACGTCCCACATCTTACGTCTCACGTCTTAAGTCTCACGTCTCACATCTCACGTCTCACGTCTCACGTCGCACGTCTCACGTCGCACGTCTCACGTTCCACGTCTCACGTCCCATGTCTCACGTCTCACGTCTTACATCTCACGTCTTCCCTCTCCCGTCTCACGTCCCACGTGTCACGTCTCATGTCTCACATCTTACGTCCCACGTCTCACGTCTCACGTCTCACGTCTTACGTTCCACGTCCCACGTCCCACGTCCCACGTCCCACGTCTCACGTCTCAAGTCCCACGTCTCACCTCCCATGCCTCACGTCTCATGTCTCACGTCTCTCGTTTCACGTCGCACGTCGCACGTCGCACGTCCCACGTTCCACGTCCTTTGTCTCACGTCCCATGTTCATTGTCTTACGTCTCACGTCTCACGTTCCACGTCGTCTCAGATCTCACTTTCCATGTCGTCTCACGTTTCACGTCGTACGTCCCACATATCGCACCCACGTCTTAACTTTCACGTCCCACGTCCTACGTCTCACGTTTCACGTCGTACGTCCCACATATCGCACCCACGTCTTAACTTTCACGTCTCACGTCTCGCGTCCCATGTTCCCTGTTTCACGTCTTACATCTCACGTGTCACATCGTTTCACATCCCATGTGTCACGTCTCACGTCGTCTCTGGTCTCACGTTTCACGTCGTCTCAGGTCTCACGTTTCACGTCGTCTCGTGTCCCATGGCTCACGTCTCACATCTCACGTTTCACGTCTCACGTCCCACGTCCTACGTCTCACATCTCACGTCCTACGTCTCACAACTCATGCCCATGTCTTACCTTTCATATCCCACGTCGCACATCCCACGTCTTATGTTCACGTTCCACGTCCCACATTCCATGTCTCACGTCTTACGTCTCACGTCTCACGTTCCACGTTTCACGTCCTGCGTCTCACGTATCACGTCCAACGTCTCACGTACCACGTCCCACGTCTCACGTTCTATATCTCATGTCCCACATCTCACGTCTTACGTCTCACGTCCCACGTCTCATGTCCCACGTCTCACGTTTCACATATCACGTCTTACGTCTCGCGTTTCAGTTTCCACGTCATCTCACGTCTCACGTTTCACATCGTCTCACATTCCACGTTGTCTCACGTTCCACGGCCCACGTCTCACGTCCCACGACCCACGTCTCACGTCTCACGTTCATATCTCACGTCTGACGTCCACGTACCATGTCCATGTCTCATCTTTCACGTCATACGTAGCACGTCTAACGTCTCACGTCACACATATCACATTATTGCACTGAAATACTTGATTCTTTCATAAAATAATGGTGCTTTGTCAATTTACTGGTTGCAATATAGGTAAGGTTCTTTTTTGCTTTTTATCCTTTTTCAGATAATAGTTTCTTATTTATCGAAAGAAGGAAGAGAAATAACATTATTTTACCAAATTTGACTGCAAATGCCTGAGTTTACCTAGACAAATTTTGACCGTATTCGGCCGAGACAACCACGACCAAAATTTGGTTGTATTCAGCCTAGTTGGCTCTAGTCAAAATTTGGTCGAATTCAATCGAGTTGGCCCCAATTGAGATTTGGCCGAGTCGGCCCTGACCCAAATTTGGTCGTATTTGGCTAAGACGGCCTAAGGTGAAATTTGGCTGTATTCAAATGAGTCGGTCACGATCGAAATTTGACCATATTCAACTGAGTCGGCCACGACCGAAATTCGGCCGAATTCAGTTGAGTCGGCTCCGATCAAAATTCGGTCGTGTTGGTCTCGACCAAAATTTGACCGAGTTGGTCCTGGCCTAAATTTGGTCGTATTCGGCAGAGTCGATTGTGACCGAAATTTGGTCATATTTAGGCGGGTCGGTCCTAACCTAAATTTGGCCAAATTCAGTCGAGTTGGTCATGACCAAAATTTGGTCAAGTCGACACTTGCCCAAATTTAGCCATATTCGGTCGACTAATTCCCGAACAAAATTTGACTATATTCAACTTAGTCGACTATGATCGAAAAATGGCCATATTCAGTCAAGTCGATCCCGGCCAACGAATTTAGTGGAGTCAACCCTGACCAAAATTTGACTGATCAGGCCCTGACCCAAACGTGGTCATATTTGGCCAAGTCGGCTCTGGCCAAAATTTGGTCGTATTAAGCAAAATCGGCCTTGGCCGAAATTCAGTCGAATCCAGTCAAGTCAATCTCGACTGAAATTTTGTCGAGTCGACCTTAGCCTAAATTTGGTCATGTTGTCCTCGACCGAAATTCGTTCGAAAGTCATCTAAGTTCATCCCATGCTAAAATTTGGCCTCGTTGGCCTCGACAAAAAATTTGCCAAATTTATGGTGTCAGCCCTATCGAAAATCTAATCAACATCCATTTTGGATCCAAATAATGGATGTGGATCCAAATTTGTGTCCATAGGGCTGACACCAAAGAATTTGACAGATTTGGCTGAATACTTCCAAATTTTGTCTAGGACCAACTGGGTCAAATCTCGATTGGGACCGACTTGACAGAATTTGGCCTAATTCGGCCAAATTTTGTACAAGGTCACGCCAACACAATCAAATACGACTAAATTTGGGCTAGTCCGTCTCAACCTTTAGCCTAACCTAACAAAAAATATAAAGTGAAAATTTGGATTGGATATTTTGGATTATCCATTTTGAAAATCTAGATTTCGAGAATGGATATCCAATCTATAAAATATATAAAATGTAGATTAGATTGATATCCACATCCAATAAAATGGATTTTAAATGGATTGAATTTTTAATAGAATGGATATTAAATGGATTGGATCATAGAAAAAATGGATTGGATCATAAAAATTGGATTTTTTGTCCACCTTTAACAAAAATTATGATTAAATTAAACAAATTTAACAAATATATGAACCAAATTGAATATTAAACATTTACTCTAACATGTAGCACGTTGTTGGGTTGACACGTGGACATTTAAAAAATTAAAAAAAGATTAAAACAAAACACGAAACGGAACATGACAATCACTGTTCATGACTGTTAATGATTTAAACGGTGTTAACAAAAAAATAACAAATTGAACAAAATTGACGAAAATTAGAACCTATTTGAATAAAAAACAAAATTAGGATTTATTTGATAAAAGTTTACGAAAATTGAAAAAAAAATGGTATTTTAACCTATAATCAAACACTACTCCCTTGTTGGCAAATATTCATGAATGTTGAAAAGCAGATTCTTCTTACTATTCCATAACTTTCTTTTTATCTCTATTTTCTTTTTCTTTCTGGAATTTTACAATAAAAAGCTTTTCAAATTATGCAATAAAATGTCAATAGTAACTTTTGAAATTACATAACGTAGAAAACAATTTTGAATTACACACCCCGAAAGAAAAAAAAAACTTTTAGATTGTATGATCCGAAAACAATAAATAATTTCAAAGTCGTGCAATTTAGAAGTTTTTTTTTTTCTAAAGTAATGACTTTCGAATTATACATTCTAGCTTTTAGATTACAAAATACAAAAAATCATTTTTTACTTGGAAATTGTATAGTTGAAAGTCGAAAAAGTTACTTATGAATTATTTAATTCAAATGAAATGCAAAAATAAAAGTATATTAGTACCAGAAGAAAGTTATGAAGGTGTAGAAAGAACTGTCATCCTTAAAACTTATACTAGTTTCAACCTTAGGATGACATAATTTCAACTTGCACCTCCATAAACTTTTTGTATTTTGGAATGTAAAATCCAAAATATAACTGTACGTGTTTTGGATTTACATTTCATCTTATAAAATAAAAAATGCATTTTGATTTGTATGATTTATAATATATTTATATTTCAGATTATACAATTTAAAATAATTTTTATTTTGAATTATATAATTTAAAATATTTTTTTTATATTTTTGATTGTATATTTTGAAAATTAAAAATTGACTAAATTATATAATCTAAAATATAAAATGAAAATTTACACAAATTGAGTAGTATAGAACATAAAATTTACATTCCAAATTACAAAATCTAAAATATAAAAACTTACACGATTAGAAATTCTTATATTACATGATATTTTTCTTGCAAATTTGTTAAAATTATTTGCAAGAAAATATTTTTTTCTACCATTTTTTCTAAGAATTTTAATTGACAGGTAATTTTTTCGTGGATAATAATTTTCTACAAAATTATAAAATTTGTAAGTATTTCCTACAAAATTTGTAGCGAAAAGTGTTTTATACAAAATATTTTACAAGAAAATTAGTAGTAATTTTTTGCAAATTTTTTTTTCACAACAAAATTTGTAAATATTTTCAACGAAAAAATTTTCAAAATAAAATTGACAAGAAATATAAATTTTTTTAATAGTGTTCCAGGATTGTAAGAGAAAATTATGAAGATGCATGTGTTATTTAAGTTTATTTATTTGTGACTTTCAAAATTAGGTTTATTTGTATATATAAAATATCTTTTATAATATTTTATACACAGTCAATTCTACACAATTTTTTTTCCTAAGTATATTTCTTTTATTTTCTCCGACACGAAGAAGTTGCCCATGTTTTGTGACATCAAGTTGCATAACCAAATATGTTCGATCAATTATTCACTCAAGAAAACAGTAATAGTGGTAGTTTGAAAGAGAATTTTTAGCACATTCTTGGTGAAACATTACTAAACTAAGGACGAGAATAATAGAGATCACTTCATTAGTCCTTTGTCTTTTTTCTTTTCTTATATAGGCTCTGTTCACTTGGTATGATAGATTTAAGAGAACGTGAAGATGAATTTGTGTTGATTTGAGTAGATGAATATGTGTGATTTTTTTAGTAGATTTAGAGAATAAAAAGAATGGATTTGGAGATGAATTTTAAAAAAGTTAGTGAGTAATTTGATTGATATAATAAATTAAAAAAAGTTTTAATAAATAAAAATTTAAAAATTACTAAAATATCCTTGAAAGTAAAAATAGAATTAAATAATTATTAAATGAATTAAAAATATTAAAATTTAACAATATAGTAATTATCATTAATTATTATAAATATTTTTATATATATATATATATTTATTATTAATTAATTATAAAAATTATTATATTCAAATATATTATTAATTATATATAATATAAAAAGGACATAAAAGTAAAATAGGTTTATATTTATTCAAATCTTCACAAATATGATTGGATGGATTTTACTAAGAATCGCGCAGATCCATATCTGCTGTTCCGCTTGAATCATTTAATAAGAACATGGAAATTTTTTTTCATCCATCTTTGTAAATCAATGCTTCGTTACTACCTGTTCAAAACGAACAGAGCCATAGTCTATACATAAGTGTGGATTAAAGTACCTCAAATATTCTTTTATTTATATATTCATTTTATTGATAAAAGAGTATATAGTGTCAACCAAAAAAGTGAAAATTTGTGGAAGGAAATGAATTGTAAAATTAAATAAATTGGATAGAGGTTTTAATATTTTTTTTCTGTACTTTGAATTCGTAAAAGTATTCATAATTAAAAGTTTTTATCAATAAACAAATATGAATATATGAGAATTTCAATAAACAAATATGAATAGATGAGAATTAATATGTAAGTAATTGGAAAAAAGAGTTCCAACAGGTAAAACAGAGTACTCCAATCCATTTATGGTTTGTTATGGTAAACCAAATTGAAAATATTGGTTTGTGTCACTACAGGATGGCCATGAGATTCATAGACCGGTTTATCAATTTACTTTTTAAAATTTTATATTGTTAAAATTTGTTTATATATATATATATATATATATATATATATATATTAATTATTAAGTTGCAGTATTATTATATATTTAAATTTTATAAATATGACACAAATTAATATTTTAAATTATATTGTTCCGGTATAGGGACCGAACACGTATTTTCAACATTCAAATTACTCTATCAAGTCCTTTTATATGATGTCGTCCTCTGTTTGTTTTGCAATTCCTTCTCGTGTTCGATTCCTTTGTTGTTTCTCGTTCGATTGAGCGAACGATTGGGGTACCTGTCTAAACGGCTCCGCTGCTTAAGTCAGTTAAATCTGATCAGGATATAACAATTAATGTTGTAATAAATGCGAGTAAAAGGTCCCTACCAACTTATCTTGGACCTCTATTTGTAGTTTTTGGTATGGGCATATGATTAGGGTTTTCTTAATCATGGCCCAATTACTTTTTAAACTTGATTACTGACTTGTATTACTTTAATCTACTTCTTCCTTACTGATCCAGTTTTGCTGCGTCCACCCAACCGGCGGGCCGTGCATCCTGGCGGATGTCTCCATAAATGGAGACAAAGTTCAATTGAAAATGAACACGAAGGTCATTCGGTCGCTAGCTCCCTTAAAGTATTCTAGAGAGATTATTACATCAACGATCCAAGAAAAGGTCCGCTTGTAGCGGTCGGCCTGCGACCGCTTGTCCTTGATCTACCTGACCGATGGTCCGACGATAGACCATACAGTACATATATTTTATCTTAATTTTTAATTAAAAAAATATCTGATGGACAAATTCACTCCATTTCACAAAAGACAATGTATTCACAAGATATTTTCAAATCCAAACAATAACTTTTAAATTTAATCCTTTATAATAAAGAGATATAGTCTCCTTTTCATTATTGATCTATTTTTCAGATAAAGCCTAATCTTTAAGTCAATATACCCAAGAACATATTTGGACCCACAGCTTTCTTGAGAGACTCATGCGTAGAACCCACTTTTGCTAACAACTTTTATTTATTTTTAATTTAATTCTTCAAATTGTAAAAAGTTGTCAATAAAATTATTATGTATCTCGTGATTTTACTTAAAATAAGTGTATTTTAATACTTTTTTAGCATAATAATGTTTCTCTATTATATAATATCAATTATTATAATAATAATGCTTTTTTATAATATCAATTATTTTAGTACGTTCAATAATTTTATATTACTTAAAAATTGAAATAAATGATAGTTTGAATATTTTTTTCACCATCTAAAACGTTTTTAAGGACAAAATCGTTGTGATGGATGTTCATAGTCAAGAGTAGATAATATTTTAAATCTACGGTGATTAACCTAGCGATAACAATTGCAAATTTGTGGGATCAGAACATGGATGTTCACTTTAAAACTAATAATAAGATTCTAAAGACGAATCATCAATTCCTTTAAATTCTACGAAGCTTTAGACTCGAAAATAAACAATAATTCCAATAAACGATAATTGACTCCAACGATTGATTACCGTATGAACTTGGAATTGAAACATAATATAATATATATATATATATATATATATATATATATATATATATATATATATATATATATATATATAAATAAAGGGAAAACATTTGCTAATTTTTATTTAATAGGGACTGAAATAAGAATTTATTTAATATTTTTGCTAGTTCGGGAATTTTGAAAGTGAGACCAGTTATTTTGGAGAATTACCAATTTTAAAAATAATCTCGTCATGTGATAAATAATTTCATACAGAGGAATAAAAAATATAATATTAAATAAAATTAATTAAAAGAGTATTTTAAAAAAAAAAGATAAACAAGGATATATGGTTGAGTGAGTGGGAATGGCAATGTATTCCATTCAATTAAAAATAAGTATACTCTTGACTAGTTTTTTGAACAAAAGAAATACTTACTTTTTAGAGAAAAAAAAGTCCTAATCCATTAAACTTATGTGTTTGGGTAAGTAAGTTAATTAAATATATTTTTGATAAACTTTTCAAGAGAGTTTATTAAAAATCATTTCTATAATCTACATAGTTAAACATATTTAAGTAATTACAAAGCTTCCTTCAGTTATTACTTATTTTCGTAACTTATGAATTTTCTCTGTTAAATATAAAAATTCTTCAACTGCAATTTTGAATATCAAAATCTTGTCCCTTAACAAGGAAACATAACATTGAAGGGATAATAATCTCAATTAGAAGAATAAATAGTAGTGCAAGTGAGATTTAATTAATAACAACTATATTAAACTTCAATCCGTAGTAATAGAAACTATGCCAATGTTAAACAATAAATGAATTTAACGTGATTAAACATGTGTATGTTTACGTTTACAATTATATTGGGAAGTATATTTTATTCCTATGTATATATCTAGCTTTGCCTAGGTCGACGACTACATTAAGAATATTTTATTTCTATGTATATATCAAATTTTACATAAAATTGTTTATATAGCAAAATAGATAACCAGAAATTATAATACTAAGCAATACGAGATTAAATTAAGTATCATAATACTAATAATTCTTTCATTTGAAGTTTGATTTACATTACCACCTAGTGTAGTGTATTCATCATCAATTTTTTTGAAGGTCAGTTGAGACAATTTAATTGTTGTGACAATCTTAATCAACATATCAGCTCAATTCTCTACACTTGAATTAAATATAAAAATGTAATTTGTTGTACTCAAATACCAATTTTATATGGACATACACTACTACGAAGTATTTTAATTTTGTATGTTTTACAAAGAATTGTTTATAACAAAATAAAAAATCATCTTACAATATTAAGTGATATAAGACTAAATCGAGCTCTATAATATTAACCATCAAATATATTAAACCCGTTATGTATTAAAAAGAAAATATAAACTCAAAAAAATGTGTAACTTTAGATAAATGTTTAAACATATACTTAAACTAACTTTGCATTATTAAAAGAAATTACATAAAGATACTTGTTGAAATAAAAAAGATAAAAACACTTTAGATTTTATCCCAATATAAAAAGAGGCAATAAACTACTATTTCTGATGTACAGGTTTCAGAATGATTACTCTTTCCTTTTTCTTTAATCAAATCAAGAACACACGTGAGTTCCATTTTACTGAAAGAGAATCTGACCAAGTATTATTATGCATTTCTGTTTGTCCAAAAGCAAAGTTGCCAAGACAAACAGTGCTTATGTTTTCATCACATTTACAGAGAATCAATACCAGAAATTATGTAAGACTAACCTTTTTTCTGCACTCACCTTTTTATACATAAAAGAAAATATTTAAATATACTTTTACTATTTAAGTTACGAAATTAAATTTTTTTTATCTCACACTTTAATATATTTTTGTTATAAACTCAAAAAAAAAAAATTCTTTTCTTCTTAAGTGTTAAATAGTATTTGATACTCACATAAAAAATATTGAATTATGTGAATAGTTCATGCGTCAATATGAGATGTCGGTCAAAAACATTTCACGCAGATAAATTATATCTATTTATTTTTTGAAAATAAACTATATAAAAGTTTAATAAATTTTAATTTTACATAAAAATTTAAAAATTAAAAAAAAAATTCTTTAATGTTTATTTGGAAGAACATAAACTAAAAAATGATATGAAGAAAATATTTTCGAAATGATTATGATTGATTATAATGATTTTGGTCTGCCACTCCCCACCACTCCCACTGACACCGCATTTGGCAAATTAATCCCTGCTGCTTCTTCTTACAATTCCATTGCCCTTTTTTCAAAATCAATTGTTCTATCCAAAAACAACATCATTCACACATAATTATACAACATGTCCCTTCATTTATATATTTTATGCTTCATCACTTCCACTAAGCTTGATTCAATTTCTAGAATGGCATAAACTTTTCCACTAACAACATTTAAGAGAGAAAAAAAATTCTGAAAGATTGATTGTACAGTGGAGAATCCTGCTTAGCCCCATTACCATTGAAGATATAGATGAATATATATGTGTGAATCTATTTATATTCTATACTAGATATGCTATAATAACAATAAGCTTGAAGATCTAATGCTACAAACTTTGTTGCTTTGTCCCCGTACAACGGGACACCTCTTGTACCCTAAAGTTCATTCAAACTTCTAATCTTTATAACAATTCCTGAATTTGCATCCCAACCACACATAATGGAATTAAATATTATGTAATGGGAATTAGATCAAAGGAAAGGTGGAAAATGGAATTAAAGACTGCATAATTTTGATGGTCAAATTGCACACTTCTGCTATGGTTCAAATTGTTAATTGGCAAAAGATGATTACAAGTGTTTTGACATGTATCATGTGTGTTCTTTATATGATAATTAAAAACTAATTAGGGGTTACCATAAATTTTTTGTTCTATACATGCAAAGAATACGAAATTAAACATTACTCCACATTTAAAGGCAAGGATATGAATGATCTTGATTATGGAATCAGAATGAGCAAAAGGGGAAAAAGTTTAGTGAAAAAGAAAGGGGAGTGTTTGTTATTCTTTGCATTAACTTTGCTTTTGATGGGAATTTAATGATGGAGGTTACGAAGATATGTCAATTATATTAAAGTAATGGAGAAAAATGTCAGAAGTTTCACATCCAGTAGGATAAAACAATTTTATAGTATATAAGTAAGTGAAAATGCTGATAAAAAAAAAAGTCAAAAACATCTCTTTACAAGTCGGTCTTGTGGAATTGAGTTAAGGTTGAAATCTACTTCTAGCATGACATGGTATCAGAGTCATACTTAAAGTCTATCCTAACAAGATTTGATATTTGTTCAACTTATTGTGTCATCCTTTATCGAAAAGTTTATTATTTTGTTGGACATGTTGTTTTACCTGCTATCAGACCACTTATCAATGTCTAGTCTCACACTCCATATATATATATATACCCTGGCGTGAGAGGGTGTGTTGGAAGTTCCACCTCATTTAGAGATAAGACAATTTTATAATACAAGTAGATGCAAACCTCATCTTATAAACTAATTTTGTATAGTTGAATTAAACTTAAAATCCACTTGAAAAAACAAAGCTACAAGATCTAGAAGCCAATAACAACTATATGAAACTAACACACCATTCAGAAGACAAAGGCCTGCAAAAGTTGAAGTCTATGACTGTGGAAACCCTAGGTAACTCATTAGCTTTTATTATAAACTCAAATATGTAGTTTTTGGTTCAAACACAGTGTAATTGAAAGACTAGGGCTTTGCTTTTGGCCAGACCAGTCCACAGAAGAAGAAAGATTGGTACCCTCTTTTCACCATACATACCATTTACATTGTTATGAAAGCCGAACATAAGACCTCAATTTCTCTTTTAGAAAACAAACATTGACAACAATACGTAATTGTTCAATATATAGGTCAAGGTTTTAGGTTGAGTAAGGGCTTGCAATTTTCAAAGTACCCTTCACCAACTTTGCATAGGTCATTGTAGACAACAGAGGCTAGCTAGAAAATTACACAATGAGTGAAGTGATCGGGTTGAAAGAATAGGGTGTGTGTGTATAAATAATTGAGAATGGATAGAAGCTTCACTAATTAATGTGTGTTACATTCACAAAGTAACAAAACTAGTTATTTGATTATTTCTTAATTGATTATATGGTGTTTGAAAATCCACTTGAAAGGAAATATTGCACTACTTTTCAACCATATGCATGTGACTGCTAGATTGGATTCATTATTATTGAAACTTAAATCCAGACAATTTTTTAGTTTTTTAACCAAACTATATAAAATATTATACTTTCTATAGAAGTTACACTCTATAATTGACGGTAAAATTCATTTTTTATACGAGTTAATTAGTAATTGATGTTGAAATTCCTCACTTATTGATTTGGAAATTCATATATTATAACGTAAAAAAACTTCATAATGAAGTGAGAAATAACACAACAAGAAAATTATCAAATAATAATTAATTTTATGACTAAAAAATATGTTTAGAAATCAATTTAGAAATCAATTTTTTAATTAGAGACTAATTTAAATATCAATTCTTTTGGTAATAAAAATTTAGATAACTAATGTTACTAGCCAATTTAAATATCAATTAATAATAAAAACTATTTTAATTACTAATTTAGAGACCAATTATAATTTCTTGAAACTATTTTAGTTATCAATAGTTTTTAATATATGAATTGGTTATAACAATTAATTATTTTTGTTCACTAAAATAAATCATTAATCAAGGATTTTTCTAGTAGTATAATATAATAAGTATATGAATAAATAAGAGATAGGAATGTGGTGTGTTTTATATTTTTTCATGATAATAAAAAATAATAGAATTATTATTGTTATTATAATTATGAAATTAAATATAAATACTTTTATAATTTTATTGTAAATAATTTTTATTTTTTATATAGATAGTTTTATAATTAAAAAAACATTAAGCTTAGAAACCGGTCAAATTAAATTTAAAAAATCTGTAAAATTAATCAAATATTTATTTTAATTTTATAAAAATATTTAAAGGACAAATTCAAAAAATAAAAATATCTTTATATATGGTATAAATTATAAAGATTTTAAAACACAATTTTAGTGATTCGTAATTTTCTAAATATTTTCAAAATGTAGTTTAAATTTATTATTGTTTTCCGTAAAATAAATAAGATGTATATTAGCAAATGTACATACACTAGTGTTTTAGACCGTGAATTATATAAGATAAATATTTATTTTCATACCATTCAAATTCATAATACACAACTATTTTAAATATAATAATATAATTAGGATGTTTTCATTATTAACGATTTCTTCTTCTTCTTCTGAAAAAAAAAAAACTATTGAACTTTAATTCAGAGAAAATAAAAGAGGGCGAGAAAAATTAAGAATATAAATAAAGATAAAAAAAAAGGTAATTTAAGATGGTTGAGATAAAAAAAATATGAATATTAATTTAGATAATGTTGACTGACTATCAATAGGTATGTAATAAAATACATCTTTAAACAAAAAATTGGGAGAACAGAACCTCAAACTCTACAAAACTGTATTTAACTTATAAACTGTCCATAATAGAATTTTCCAGTGAAAAAGAAAGGAAAATTTTGGTGGATGAAAACCATAGAACAATTTACATACTGATCCAGAACGCTGAAACACCAAATTCTTAGACACCGTATCATGAACAAGAATCTCTGATATGTTATCACCATATCTCTTCCGTCACCATGACTGTGAGAAATTAATGGTCCAGCAATAGCAACTTTCTAGGGATCAAACTAGAACAAATTAGAACAATCAATCACAAAACTCAATAACAGTTCAAACAACAGAAGAAGAAAACATGTTTAACTAGACACTGATCACAGATCATGCCAAAACAATATCCAACATGCTTACAACAAGTAGTTAGTGACCATATATAACTCCAAACATGTTTAACTTGCCGAAGAACTTGAATCGAACAAGACTCCACGACGATTACGATCATCGTGATATGAAATTTCTGCTTCACAACAAAGTAAAATCTATGAAAAGAAAGGAAGGAAGAGAAAAACACATTATTCAGTGTGGTGTTACAGTATGAAGAAGAAGCCATGAAGCTCAGAATAGATAGCGCCAAATATATACTGCTATGAACATAAGTATCAATATCAAGGTGCTATCCCTCCTGAGCTTTACAGATTCTCCCATACTCTCTGCAACCATAACCATGTTCCAAGAGCCAAACCCTGCAGAAGAACATGCATACACATACTTGATGCTGAAGACTAAAGAAAAAAAACAAATTTGAAAGAGAGAAAGAAAGAGAAGAGGCAAGAGAAGGTAGATAGACTTTGGTGGGGAAAGAGATGGAAGGGGTTATAAGACTATTTATAGGATAAAATACTCGCAATTCAGATGAAAACATAATTGGAAATTATTTTCTTTTTTTTTTTCAAAAAAAATATGTATATAATCTCGTAGCAATTGATATGTTTTAGTTAGAAAAATTGATTTGAAAAAAAAAGAAGTGAAAATGATTATTATATTAGATGGTAGAGGTTTTCTTACCTTGTACGCTGCCGACTACGATATTTGTAGTGAAAAGGTAAAATAGGGTAACGCAGATTAGGGATATGGCGTGGACTTGAGAGTTGAAACCCAGAGAGAGAGAGAGCCGCAACACAAAACCTTAAATTTCTCAGCAGGGGTAACTTTGCCGGCAAGTTACCTTACAATCAGGGTTGCCACTCACATTTTTCCAAAATATTTTCTAATATTTTTCATTTCCAGCAAAAAATTATTTTTTGACATCACTTTTAGGGTTCTTTTGAATCATGGCTACACTAGAAAGGTAAAGAGCCATAGTCTGTTACATAGGTCATCAGTTTTTTGCAGGCAAGGCAACAATCTAAGTTCAGATAATTGAATCAATGCCTATCACATGTTTGTATCATTTTTTGTATGAATGGAAATTATAGAACTTTATATGAGAGTTAATTAAAATGGTGAAATTTAGAGAAAATGAAATGTGGTTGTTGTTTGGTGATGGAAAGAGTGGTGAGGGATATGATATGATATGATATAATATAATAGAATAGAATAGAATAGTAGAGAGAGATAGGTGGGCCTTTTGAAGTTACATCAATGGTGAAGGGAATACCCTCACTAGGCCAACATTTCCTGTGGCTTTACTTTTGGGACGGGCACTGCTTCAAAAGTAATCATCATAAGTTAATAATCTCCATTAACAGTCACCAATATGGTTTCCATTTTTCATCTTCCGCTACTGCTCTGCAATCATAACCTGCATAAGGAATTCAATTTTCATTCTTATACCAATCACCTCAAGCCATTTATGTATATATTTGCATAGTTGTAGCTAGAATACAACTCACTCATGTTTCTGGCTTCATACTTATAGTGACCAAACGTGACAGACTGTTATTATGGCGGCAATGTCTTTTTCATTCTTTTAATTATCATCTATGTTTTATGTCAACATATTCACATCAAAATTTATGTATAAATAATGTTATGTCAACAAGTGAATCGTTAGATTTAGAATATACTTGAATGAATTAGTCGATTAGTCGTTGAAGTCTCAATAATAATTGATGAGTTAGTTGTTCTGGGTAGTTAATAAATTAGCCGTTATAGATAGTTAATATACTGGTTGTTATGTGCAGTTAGTGTATTAGTCATTTATAATGATTTTAAGTGAAAAGATCTAAATATGAGTCTATAAATTATACTGTGAATTCTATTAATAAACCACAACAATAATAGAGTTGAATAAAGTTTATTTCCAATTAGAGAGATAGTTTGTTTTTTACATGAATAAGTTGAACTATCTTCTAATCAATTATCTGTATATGATGTGGTAATGGTTGGGAATCTAAATGAAAATCTAAGTCTTAAATTGATTGAATAGTAATGAAAATAAGACTTATAAACTTATTGTTTTAAGGTTCTAGATTGAATGTGATGTCAATCTCTTATATAAATTGAATTTGTGTGTCGTTGGTGTTATCTCTCTAATGAATCCTCTTTGAAAAAAATTCATCAATGATAGTTTTAATAAGCATCTCAAATGAATCCACGTATCGAAAGTCTTTTTGAAGAAGAATAAAATAAGTGTGTCTTTGTTAATATGAACGACGATAAGTTAAAAGTTCTCTTAATTCTAAAGAAAAGTACCCATATAAAAGGAACACATTTTAAGAAAAATTTCCCAATACTAATTAAATAATTTTATTGTTAATTAATGGTTTTATTAATAGTGTCTTATCCAAATTATAAAGATTATTGGTTGAAAATCAAATATTGGAGACTTAGAATAAGTTTCTGTCATCATATTCTTCTTCAACAATTATTGTGTTTTGAAAAGCCAAAGGGGGCCGGCAATCTAATCTTTTCTTTATTGTAACGAAATTCCAAGCATTGAAAACCATTTTATATTATAGGTTTTATACGTAATAATTGATTATAGGACCAAGGTTTTTCTCCAATATTAGTCAATTCTTCTGATAAAAAAAATAACAGCTAGCATCACGGCTTTATATACCTTCATTTCACCCAAAAAATGGCTTTATACACATTAATTGATTTTGTTTATTAGTTTCCACAAGAAACATGATTGATCACAATCTTTACCTTTAACTACATTTGTTTTCATGGATAAAAATTCACATTAAGATTTTTTTTCTTAAGAAAAAGTTTAATATTATGATGATATTTAAAATTATTTTATTAAATATTAAATTGATATGACCTTCTAAAACTTTTATTTACAAAATAAGTAAGACCCATATGTAGTTATAATTCCTAAACCAAAATTCTCCTTTATTTTCCATAAATTTTTACAAACACCATATGTAGTTATAATTCCTAAACCAAAACACCATATTATCCGATGAGAATTTTCTTAATATTATGGTTTTCATGAAAAAGTTGAGGTTTTGTTATTAGTGTGAGCTCATCGAGAAGAAGAATGATAGGACGATGCCACAACAAATCCCATTGAAATTTGTTGAAAATGAAGTTTGGAGAAGCCGAAGGGACCTTGAAAGCATTAAGATGAAGTGATTGTGATACAAAATCTCAAAATTCTCTTTAGTGGACAAATTTTGAGGGGTCCAATTAAAACTGACAAGGCGCATTAACAGTTCATAGGATCACAAAAGTAGGGATAAAACAAAAGTGTATCTAAACCCTACAAGCCATAAAACAAAGTGTATCAACACCCTACAATTGTTATGTAAAAGTATTTCCAATAGGATAACACCTAGGTTATATGGAAAAAAATAAATGATTTTTTTTCTTTTCTTAATTTCTTTTCACTAGATATTCTTTAATTTCCATCATAAATTTTTCAAGTCCAGAGATCATCATGATTTCGATCAAATCACTAGTGCAAAAAGGTCATATTACATTGATTCTGAAGCATGTATTAGATCGGTTTTGGAACGGATCTAATATTAGCCAATGTAATATGTCCTTCACATATTAGATCGGTTGTAATGAACCGATCTAATAATTCCATATTAGATCGGTTTCAAATAATCGATCTAAAGATACTCACACAGAGAAACATCAGATAAGTTATATTATATTGGTTAAGGACGAAGTCGATCTAATATAATTGAGATCACTTAGAGAAGAAACAGACAATATTAGATCGGTTGTAACCTTAACCGATCTAATATGTGATATATTAGATTGGTTAAGGTTACAACAGAACTAATATTGCCTATTTGTTTTTTAAAGGTTTGCTTCGTTTTTGCAATTAACCAAAACCTGAAACCTGTTGCATTCAATTCAAAACCAGAACCAGGCAGCACAACAATTTATACAGTACAAAATTAAACATCAATTCAAATCCAACAATGGATTTGACCAAAATATTTCCTAAGTACATCTATTCAACAAAGAGAAGGAAACCTATCAACTAATTTTTATACTGGAAGAAGTACTTGGTCCATTCAGTCCTCACTTCATCAATCTTCTCAGATCCCAATGGTTCAGCATTGTCGAAAACCTGTAGTTCAAAGAAATCAATGCATATTAGTATCCACAACATATTATTTAAATATTTGATAACATGCTTCAAAGAGGATTCTTTTTTATTTTTTACCTCATTCCAAGAATCTTTGATAGCACCACGGGCTATGGTCCACATCTAGTACATGACATAGTATCTACACTCAAAAGTTCCTTTTTGCTTATTACACTAATATATAATGAAATTTATATTAATTAACATATGAAAAAATGAACAAATCATACAACATAAAATACAGTCAATGAAAAATTATACCTAAGGAGAAATAGATTGTTTTTTCTTAGATTCTTTATTTTTATAAAGCATTGAACATGAAGAGCAATAAATTGTCTTTCACTCTTGAGTAGAGTAAAAAATACTCACAAAATTAAAAAGTCAACATGAAAAAAAAGTTTACAAGATTAAAATGTCAATAAAACATGGATAAGCCAATCCATGAATGCCTTTTTAAAGTAAAAAAAAAAATTTATTCAATCTTTTTTATATATTTACTCAATCAAAATATAAATTTAGTATAAGAAAAGTCAAATAAGATCAAGTTCAGTTTCGAATAAGTCGAGGTGGGATCTCATGTTGAAATAAGTTAGGTTGGACCTATGGTGGCCAAGATGAGTCGTGCACAAGTCAGGTTGAGTTTGGCATGGACCAAATATGTCTAAATCAAATTCAATTTCAAGATGGAAAATATTGGATCAAGCTCAAATCAAGTAAGTTATTGAATTAGGTTCAGATCAAGACAATGTAGGTGCATATTGTGTTGAGTTGAATCAAGTCCAATTTGGACATAGTTGAGTCAAGTGTAGGGGTGAACATCGCTAGGTTAGTGTAGGATTCTGATACAAATTAATCAATCCAAATTCAAAATTTTAAAATCCACATCCGACCATTACATTATTGGCTAAAGTGATTACAGTTTACTCCGGTTTCAACTAAATATGATTGGGTTATTCGATTGGAGTCATGATAAGTGTCTAGAATAAGTAAAATTTCCATATAAACTTGACACTTATCATACTTTAATTTATCATATTTTGTAAGTAAATAACTCATTTTGGCTTATAATTACAGAATGAGGTATTAAAAAGAAGAAAAATAAGAAATTGATGATTTTTTTATGATTTTGCAGCAATTTCTTGAAGAATTAAAAATGATGCAGTCGAGCCCCAAAATGTGCGGTTGAGCTCTAGTAAGGAGGTCAAGGAATGACCCAGAATATGACTTTTGGAGCTGAGCCACAACAAAATGGTGAACAACACTTAAGGCAGTGCATGACTGAGCTATGAGATATGTGCTTAGCACTTAAGGCGGTGCATGGATGAGCCACAAGATAATGTGCTCAACACTTCAGGCAGTGCATGGTTGAGCCACAAGAGAATGTGCTCAGCACGTAAGACGGTGCATGGCTGAGTCACAAGAAAATGTGCTCAGCACTTAAGGCGGTGAATGGTTGAGCGCTAAAAGTTGGGTTGAGCACCGTCCAAAAATTTCTATAAATAAAGACCTTGGATTCTCATTTCAAGCATTGAGTGGATACTCCACAATATAGCAGTAGGATAGAATAGGCACGAGGGAGGTGCTCTTAGTGTAGATCTTATGTGTAGATGCTGCTGAAATTGTATTGTAATATTCTATGAGTAGTTGAACTCCCTCATGTCCAGGTTTGATGTAATCAATTCTGATTCTATTCATGTCTACTTATTGGGTATTTATCTTTGCTTTTGTTCAGTTGTTTGTGGTTTGATTTATGCTTAATGATGACTTAATCACTCATCTTATTTCATGGGTTTGATTTGAGTTGGAAGATTAGTCTCAACTTGTGTGAATGAATTGACGACTCATCCTATTTCACCGGTTGGGATTGAGTTGAAAGATTGATATCAAATTAAGGTCCAATCAGTCATCATACCTATATTGGTGCTGATTCAGTAGTCAAAGGGGATGTTGAAGAAGAGAGTTTTGTACATTAAAGCAAAAATTTATTTTACCAAAAATTGAGGAATCACACTGGATTTGAAGTCCTTAGGTTCTAATGTATCAGGGATGAACCTAGATCTTCATAGAAAAAGTGACAAAGGTTAATTACACATATCTACAACTTTTCTTAATAAATTTTCACGAGGAAATATTAACAAATTTGAACCGTATTCTATAATAAATATAAGTTAATGCAACCACATGAATACTACAATGTTTTAAGCCGTTAGAATGTCTAGAAGAAGAAAGAAAACGCTGCATGAGGTTATAATATAAAATGATTTTATACAACGGCGGCAAAGTTTATAAAAAAAAATCTATTTTTAAACAAAATTTAAAAACTTGTTCAATAAAGTAAACAGATAATAATTATTTAATTTATGTAAATTTTCATAAAAAATTGTATGTTTAATACAAATAATTAATTTATTATAAGAAATACTAAACTTAATATTAAAAATACTTATAAAATGTTATTATAAGATTAAATATTACATTATTCTATTACAGTGTAATGGAAACTGTTGGAACATACGTAAATAATGTTTCACAATAAAATTTTTAGTTATAGACATGTTAATAACGATACAAAATTCGTTGATAAGATATTAAAAATAAATTTTACCGATAGATCATAAAATTCATTAATAATAACTCATAATTAAAAATTTATCGACAAAATTCGTCGGTAACTATTAACAGTCTCAATCCATTGATAAATATTTGTCAATATTAATTTATTTGTAATTATTATTGATGAATTTTGACAACCACTAAAATCTATTAATAAATACTAAGGTAAACACAGCGCTATCGCGCTTGTATGTATGCATTTTTTGAATTATATTTATAATTGATGATATTGTAATGTTATAATGAACAAAATAAAAGTATATTTATAAAAATTAAAGTGATATTTATGGAGAAAATATGAGAAAAATAACTATTAATGAATAGTAGGAGAAAAAAGAAGAAAAAGATAAGTAAATAGTTTTATAAAAACTTGTAAAATTAACCGTTAATTTTTAAAAATTTAATAAATAATTAAATTGTAAAGGATAAAGTTGGAATTATGAAATGTGGACACAAAAGAGGGAATTCCTTTATATATAATTATAGATTACAATTTTGTTTTTTTTTCCTTCATCTTCCTTTTTTTTCCTACTTATTCTTTTTCCTATTTCAACACATGTTAATGTTGAATTCGATATCTATGAATATTTTTATCGATAATTAAAATTTTAATATTCGTTAGTAAATTTTAGTTTTATCGTTGAATTTATTTCTATTAGTAAACTTTCATCAATAATTATGAAAATTCTTATAGTGTTTATGGTTAAAAAAATTCATTGGTTAAATTTAGGGATGAAAAAATAAGTTAGTTCATGAGTTAATTTTTGATCCATTCCAGTTTCGTCAAAACTTAGACAAGCCACATTAACTTACCTACTAAAAGAGATTAAAAATTTGGTTTATCTTTTCAATGGATAGATTGACAAATTGAGAGGCTATCCCATAAATTTTTTTATTTAAAAAAAGAAAAATATATATATATATATATATATATATATATATATATATATATATTAAACATATTTAACTATATAAATACTTTTTATTTTTTAATTAATTAATGTCTCTAATCAAATAATTAAAAATATTAATATATTTTACATGTTTAATTATTTTATTATAATTAATAGTTGAAAATTAATTTATAACTAACTAGCGAAAACATTTTTAATTTCATAAAAATTATAATCTTTTAAACTGTTCTCCTAAATTATTTTATTTTAATTTTAAAAGAATGACAAGCAAATTAACTCATTCTAACTCATATTTATCCGTCAATTTGACATAAATAAATAAAAAATGGACAGACAAATTTTGGTAGGTTCACGAGCGATGATCCACTTTGCCGTCGATAGCTGAAACATAATTAAGAACATTTTTCGAATATTTCGTTTTGCCGTCGATAGCTGAAACATAATTAACAAGAAAAGAAATTGTATTGTTTGTATTTCTGCTGCGTTTAGCGTTAAAGCCACGGATTTGTAGGGACTAGCAGAGTACTAAATAGTAAATAATCTTCGTCTTATTTCACTCATTTTATCATTTTTCAAACACTTTTAAAGATTCTTCTACATCAACACATGTTCCTAGTAATAATGAGACAAGAGACTTAATATTTTTACAATTTTATATTTCTTTTATTGTTTTCTTTTTGTTTCAAATTGTAATTTGAAGCGATGATTAAATTATCTTAATTGGAGAAAGTTTAGATTATTTATATTTCTTGGATAATAAATTTAGTGTAATATGTTATTATATTTGTGTGGTGTAATATATTGTTTTAAATAGAGAATATAAATATATGTCATTTAATGAATATACTTTTTATTTCTCTTATTATTAATTAATTTTACTCATCGCGTTAAATTTATCTTACTTTTACAATTCTTTAACACATGAAATTGACATATATTTGGAGTTACTATTTATAACTAGTTTTGCATTGCAACTCTTAGTAACATCTGCTCTTAGTTAAGAAAGAAGTTATGGATTTTTTTGAAATCAAAATACTTTGTAGGTTAAAAAATCTTATTTGTCTACATTAAATTTTCGAATACTTTACACTTAACAATGAGAGTGAGTGCTGGGTGAAAGTTACGACGATCGTTACTTTTTATTTTATAACACATTTATTTATACGAGATTCTTAGTCTGCAATTTGATATTTCATTTAGATTTATGATTTACGTTCCTTTTTATATCTTTTAAGTGAATTGAGTTTCAAAATTTGTTAAAAGAGGATTAATATGATCATTTCTATTAAGTTGATATTAACATGTTTAGAATTGTTATGTGTTGATTTATACGCTACTTTGGAATTCTTATGTAGTTTTTTCTCTCTTTCTATTTAATGAAACTTAATTGAGTAAAAAAATTAAAATGAATCATAAGTCTAAATATAAAAATTAAATTATTAATTAAATCTACTTTATTTTAAATTTTACTAGAAAATAATACATAAAAATTAAAAAAATAGTAAATTTAGTCATTAGTTTAGACACAATAATTAAAATATCTTAAATTTTAATTTTTTTTATTTGAATAAAACAATTTAATTTCTGTTTTACTGTTTTACGGTGAATCAAACTTTACTTTTTTTTTTAGTTTTACTTAATTTAGCTCAACTTATAATTTAGGTTTTAACTTAACCTTTGACCTAGAACAAGTTCACTCTAATATATCTTTAACCTATCAATATTACAAGTTAAGTTAGAGAAACCACAATACATCAAGAAAGTTAAAAACTCTAACCTTATCAATTTTTTAACAAACTGATGGGTCGATCTAAAATCATAATTCACTTTAACAACTTTATTAAGGATTTGGGTTATTATTATTAAGTAAGATTAAAATATAATGTGAGTGTTTTTCTTAACCATTCAACAAACATTAAAGTAGTTATTATCTCTTTTAAGGAATATTAACTTCTTTCATCTGGTTTAATAATAAAAAACATGTAAGAAAATTTATTTCGATATGGACAAAGGTTGTTAACTTGTTTTATACTTTATCTATTAATATTGATTCGAACCATTTTATGAAAATAAGGGATACATGTCTAATCAAAAGATTTGTTAGGTGTTCTTAATTTTTTTTATAGATGCTTTGAATTTTTCAAGGATACATACCGAATCAAAATATTGGTATTTTATATTGATGTTGTTTTTATGTCCCTCACAATTAGAAAAGGTGATAATAGTCTTATGACATATTTTAACTGAATATATATATATATATATATATATATATATATATAT